>Ga0307492_10001158_pt1 | contig 10958 bp, 9 predicted proteins | sample SI3LmetaG_FD_202365 | JGI IMG/M metagenome (GOLD analysis project Ga0307492, IMG submission 202365) | Sea-ice brine microbial communities from Beaufort Sea near Barrow, Alaska, United States - SI3L | ecosystem: Environmental > Aquatic > Marine > Coastal | place: USA: Alaska | collected 2017-05-06
GGAATAAAGCGTAGTTTTGGAACACCATGCCAATGCCGCGTTTGTGGGGCGGGATGTTGTTGATCGAGGTGCCACCGAGGCGAATGTCGCCGTGGGTTGCTGTCTCAAATCCAGCAAGCATCATCAGGCAAGTGGTTTTGCCAGAACCTGATGGGCCAAGCATGGTCAAAAATTCACCACGTGGCATGGAAAGGTTCAAATCTTTGACGACAAGATTTACGCCGTCATAGCTTTTCTGAACGCGTTCAAATTCGACGAACGTGTCGTTTTTTGCATTATCGGCCAAATGTGGCTCCCCGGTTGTCCCCGCGATTTTTCGCGTGTGTTATGCGTAATTAGAACCAGCCAACTGTATTAATGCAAGGGCTGATGTCGTTTGCGCGTCATATTGAGTAAGGTTTGCGACACTTCGCCTGATGTGGTGGCTTTGAACAGTCCATTCATTAAGGAAATGTGTATTGAGCAGTCGATCGGGTAAGTGGTTGTTCAGCCAAACCCGTCAAATTCCCCAAAACACCGCATCAATGTCGAATCAAAGGGGTCACCATGTCTCAAATTTTGCCGAATCTTAGCCTGCCGCTTATGCAAGCCTCGCAAGCACAAAAACACGTCACACATAATGAAGCGCTGAACGTTCTGGACACGGTTGCGCAGCTTAGTGTGTTGGACAGTAGCGTATTAACGCCACCGATTGCCCAAGATGGCGACCGTTATTTGGTGCCTGTTGGCAGCACGGGTGTTTGGGTGGATCAAGAGGGCACGGTTGCCCTGTTTGATGGCAATGCTTGGCTGTTCTTTGCACCAAAAGTGGGTTGGCTGGCGTTTGACCAATCGGTCGGTGATTACGTGTACTTCAATGGTATTGGTTGGGATGAGCTGCCCAAAGATACAGACCTGACGAACCTTCAAAATGTCGGAATCAACACGACGGCGGATGCGGCCAATCGGTTAAGCATCAGTGCACCAGCCACGCTTTTGTCGCACGAAGGGGCAGGCCATCAGATCAAGGTGAATAAGGCGGGGGTCAGTGACACCGCCAGCCTGTTGTTTCAAAGCAATTGGTCGGGGCGTGCAGAAATGGGCCTGAACGGGTCAGATAACTGGTCGCTTAAGATCAGCCCTGATGGATCAACTTGGCAAGACGCGCTTAGCTTTGATGCAGCAAGTGGGGCGGTATCGGGTGTGTCTGTTCAATCGGGGCCAACTGATACGACGGTAGGTCGGTTGATGCGTGCGGATTATGGGTATGGACCGGGCAATGTTGTTGGTACAGTTGCGCAAGTTGGTGGGGTGCCAAGCGGGGCAGTCATTGAATGCGGCAGTACGGTTGATGGGAATTACACGAAGTTTGCGGATGGTTTGTTGATCTGCATATCTACGTCGGTTTCTTTGGATGTGAACGTAAGCGTAGGTGCGCTGTTCAAGTCGGCGGTTCAAACTTGGACATATCCCAACGCATTTATCACGGACCCTGTCGTCTGCGGTGGCAATGTCAGCGATGTTACGAATTTGTGGGTCACTGCAGGGCAGGCTGGTGTGGCAGATTGCAGTGCCGTTGCTTTTGGTCATGCCAGTGCTACGGGTGCTACGTTCACTTTAACCGCGATTGGCCGCTGGTTCTGATTTTGATTTCCTTTTGCGCCTGATATGCGGTGACCGCAGATTGGACGCAAAAGGACCGATGAATGACACCCAAACGATTGCCCTTTGATCAGGCTGAATATGATCGCCGCTTGTTGATGACACGTATGGCAATGGCGCTTGCTGGTTTGGACGGGCTGTTTGTCAGTGACCCGTCGAATATGGCCTGGTTAACGGGTTACGATGCTTGGTCGTTTAGCCACCATCAGGGGGTGATTGTTCTACAGGACGCCGACCCGATTTGGTGGGGTCGTGATCACGATACCTATTCGGCGCGGCGCACCGTTTGGATGCCAGACGGCTGTGTGATTGGTTACGTGGATGACTATGTTCAGTCTATGGAACAGCATCCGATGGAGGACTTGGCCCGTCATCTGGATGGGCTGGGCGTTCAGAACCTTGGCGTTGAAATGGACAATTACTACTTCTCGGCCAAGGCGTTCTCGATCCTGTTGCAGACCCTGCCTAACATTGGTTTCGCTGATGCGACGGGCATGGTGAACCTGCAACGGCTTATTAAATCCGCGCCAGAGATTGCGTTTATGCGCAAAGCCGCCGCGATTTCCGAACAGATTGTTGATGGTTTGATCGAACGTGTGGATGTTGGAGTTCCCAAGAACGAGGTGATTGCGGAGGTGTACCGTGATGCAATTCTTGGAGTGGAGGGCGTATGGGGTGATTATCCTGCCGTTGCGCCGATGTTGCCTTCTGGTTCCGACGGTTCCGCGTCCAATTTGAATTGGGATGAACGGCCGTTTGCTCCGAATGAGACCACGTTCCTTAAGATTTCTGGATGCTATCGTCGTTACCACGCACCACTGTCCCGGACGATCTTTTTAGGAACGCCACAGGATAAGATGAAGCGGGTAGAAGCAGCAGTGGTAGAAGGATTGGAAGCTGGAATTGATGCCGCCCGCGCTGGTAGCCGTGCCTGTGATGTTGCACTTGCCTTGGCGGAATCGATGGAACGTACAGGGTTTGAATGGTCAGGACGATGTGGTTATCCAGTTGGACTAAGCTATCCGCCAGATTTAGGGGAGCGAACCATTTCGCTACGTGCGAGCGACGAAAGCGTGCTGGAACCAAACATGACATTCCACCTCTCTTCAGCGCTTTGGATGGGTGACAATGGGATCGAGATCGCCGAGAGTATCCGGATCACTGAAGACGGTGCCGCTGAGGTGTTCTGCAACCGACCACGAGGGGTCATCGCGAAGGCGTGAGACTTTTTATAAATAGAGTGGGCTTTCAGCCCCCCGCGGTGCTGCGCACCTCCCCCGAGGATATTTTTGGCCAAAAGAAAATGAGGGACGCCAATGAAGACATCCCCCACAAAAGAAACCTTAGCTTCTCTTGGCACGGCAATCGGCGTCCCCGCCTGTTCCGCTGAAATATAAAAAACCATTGTGGTTAATATCTCGTTGTTTCTTTTGGCCGAAAATATTCTGGGGAGTTTGAGGGGCTAGCCCCTCATTGGTCCCTTTTTCAATCAGGTAGCGGGGTTTAGCAGATCCAAGTCTTTCATCTGCACATAGGCTTCGTCCAGTGCAGTTCGCGCGCGTTGTCCCAGTAAGGTGATCTCTTCCGGTGTGATCACAAGCGGTGGCGAGATGACCAGTCGGTCATAAACGTGCCGCATGATTAGATTGTTGGCAAAGCTGCGTTCGCGGCACATGAAGCCTGCTGTTCCTGCATCGGCCGCGAATGTTGCGCGGGTTTCCTTATTGGGTGTCAGTGCAAGGGATGCCATCATGCCGACGACTTTTGTTTCGCCAACCAACGGGTGATCGCCAAGGCCGTTCCACATTTCTGCCAGCGCTGGGCCCGCGACATTGCGCACGTGACCTAATACATCTTCGTCCTGAAGGATGCGTAGGTTTTCAAGTGCCACTGCGGCCGCAACAGGATGTCCAGAATACGTGTAACCGTGATTGAATTCGCCAGAGTTGATCACCGCGGCGACTTCGTCGGACACAATTGACCCGCCAATGGGTTGGTAGCCAGAGCTGAGCCCCTTGGCGATGGTCATGATGTCTGGACGGATGCCTACTGTTTCGGATCCGAACCAATTCCCCGTCCGTCCAAAGCCACAAATCACTTCGTCTGCAATCAATAGGATTTCGTATTTGTCGCAGATGCGCTGGATTTCAGGCCAATAGGTGCTGGGTGGAATGATGACCCCACCTGCCCCTTGAATCGGTTCCGCGATAAACGCCGCAACGCGGTCTTCGCCCATTTGAAGGATGGTTGTTTCAAGTTCTTTTGCGCGGGCCAGGCCGAAGTCTTCTGGTGTGGAAACACCACCTTCTGCCCACCAATGGGGTTGGTTGATGTGCATAATATCAGGGATCGGGAGACCACCTTGTTCGTGCATCGGTGTCATACCGCCAAGGGACGCGGACCCAACAGAAGAACCGTGATATGCGTTTTTGCGGCTGATCACGATCGACTTCTCTGGTTTGCCTTTCATCGCCCAATAGGTGCGGACCATGCGTAGATTGGTGTCATTTGCCTCTGATCCTGATCCCGCAAAAAACACGTGGTTCAAGTCGTCAGGCGCAAGGGATGCGATCTCTTTTGCTAGGGCAATGGCGGGTACGTGCGTCGTCATGAAGAAGGTGTTGTAGTATGGCAGTTCCTTCATTTGGCGCGCGGCCGCGTCGGCAAGTTCGTCACGGCCGTAACCGATGTTGACGCACCAAAGGCCTGCCATGCCGTCGAGAATTTCATTGCCCTCGCTGTCGTGCAAATAGACGCCATTGGCCCGTGTGATAATCCGCACACCTTTGGCCGTCAGCTCGTCATTGGTTGTGAAGGGGTGCATGTGGTGCGCGGCGTCTAGCGCTTGCAACTCTGCGGTTGGAAGGTGGTTTGTGATTGCAGTCATGATGCGCTCCATCAAAAGGGGTTCATTTAGGGTTGGCGCAAGAATATGATCAAATTATTTTAAGTCAACAACAGTGTACCCGAATCATATCGAAGGGATCGTTTCAGGCAAAGCTGACATGATTTGCACCATCCCTTGCTTTACATCACCTATCATGGCCTCGCCTGCGGCAACGGCATTTCTGTTCTCTAACGCCTGTAGAAGCTCTTGATGTTTGTCAGGAAGGTTCTGGGTTCCAAAGCGGCCACAAACTACACGCAGTGACGGGCCAAAACGCAGCCACAATCGATCAGCAGCTTCGGCGATAATTGGTGCATTTGCCCCGGCATAGATCGTTGCATGGAACGCATGGTTTTGCCGTAAATACTCCGGAACATCGCCCAACTGGATTGCCGTATTCAGCAGACCGTCGATACGACGTAATTCAGGAATGGCGTATTGATCTGCCAATTTTGTGAAGCGTCGCGTTAGCTCTGGTTCAAGGGACAGGCGCATAAATTCAAGCTCAGAGACGCTGCTTTGCGTCAATTCTGGAACTGTAACCCGCCGGTTGTCGTGCATTACAAGCGCACCTTGAGAGACAAGCCTGCGCAGCGCTTCGCGCACTGGCGTTATGCCCACGTCCAGCATTGCGGTCAGCCCTTGGATTGTGACTGCTTGCCCTGGTTTGAGTTCGCCAAATAAAATCGCGTCACGAAGTCGCAAAAACACCGCTTGATGTGTTGGCGTTTTTGCACTTGGATTTTGCGGCGCATCTAATGGTATTTTCGGCATTTCTTGTGCATTCGATCCGGATTTAGGGTGCTTAAGCGAAACTGCTTGCGAGGATTAATGTGTCATGGAAACATAAGAAGACTTGATAAAACAAGCAAAACTTGATCAAATTAATCGAAGTCGGGACCAACCCGATCCGAAACCACGGGAGAATACTATGAAATATATGCTGGGTACTGTTGCCGTATTGGCAATTACATCTGCCGCCGCCTTGGCCGAAGAAGTTCGGGTCTATAACTGGTCCGACTATATCGATGAAGAGCTGTTGACGAAATTTGAGGCAGAGACTGGCATCAAGCTGATCTATGACGTTTTCGACAGCAACGAAGTTTTGGAAACCAAAATGTTGGCGGGTTCGTCCGGCTATGATGTCGTGGTTCCATCAGGTGAGTTTTTACAACGTCAGATCACAGCGGGTGCATTCCAGCCGCTTGATATGTCCAAGCTGCCAAACGCGGTTAACCTTTGGGACGTGATCAAAGATCGCACAGCCCAGTACGATGCAGGCAACGTCCATTCGATCAATTACATGTGGGGCACAACCGGCCTTGGCGTGAATGTCGGAAAAGTGGCTGAAGCCTTGGGTGACGACGCGCCTGTAGGTTCGCTGGAATTGGTGTTTAACCCCGCCAACATGGAAAAGCTGTCCGAGTGTGGTGTTCACTTCCTTGACGCCCCATCCGAAATGATCCCGGCGGCATTGAAGTACATTGGCGAAGATCCAAACAGCCTAGACCCAGATGTGATCAAAAAAGCCGAAGCCGTTTTGACAGCGGTGCGCCCCTACATCACAAAATTCCACAGCTCTGAATATATCAACGCCCTTGCCAACGGTGACATTTGCGTCGCCTTCGGTTGGTCTGGTGATATTTTGCAAGCCCGTGATCGTGCGGCTGAAGCTGAAAATGGTGTAGAAATTGCATACAACGCCCCATCCGAGGGTGCATTGATGTGGTTCGACCAAATGGCGATCCCAGTGGACGCGCCAAACTCGGATGCCGCCCACACGTTCCTGAACTTTATCATGGACGCTGAGAATATGGCAGCTGCGTCGAACTATGTTTATTACGCCAACGGTAACAAAGCTTCGCAAGAGTTTTTGGTCGAAGACGTAATTGGCGACACAGCGATTTATCCAGACGCCGCGACGCTGGAAAATCTGTACACAAAATCACCATATGCACAAAAAGTGCAGCGTGTTGTGACGCGTATGTGGACCAAGATTAAGTCTGGTACCTAAACTAAAATTCAAGGGCGCGACATCAGTCGCGCCCTATCTTAATTTTAAGGATTGCTTGTGGTAGAGACTGTTTTCGCACCCTGGGAAGATCCTAACGCGTCCCCCCTTATTTCGTTCAAGAATGTAACCAAACGCTTTGGCAGTTTCGTTGCTATCGATGATTTGACGTTGGACATTTATGAACAAGAATTCTTTGCGCTACTTGGTCCTTCTGGTTGCGGTAAGACCACCATGATGCGCATGTTGGCGGGGTTTGAAAATCCGTCTGAGGGGTCGATGTCCCTGTCGGGTCAAGACATTGCTGGCATCCCCCCGAACAAACGCGCTGTGAACATGATGTTTCAATCCTACGCGCTGTTCCCCCATCTTTCCGTTTGGGAAAATATTGCCTTTGGTTTGCGCCGTGATGGTGTTGCCAAAGATGTGTTAAGTGCCCGTGTGGACGAGATGCTGAAGCTAACGCGGCTTGAGAAATTTGCCCGTCGCAAACCCCATCAGATTTCTGGCGGGCAACGCCAGCGTGTGGCCTTAGCCCGTTCATTGGCGAAAGCGCCAAAACTGTTGTTGTTGGATGAACCGCTTGGTGCATTGGATAAGAAACTGCGCCAAGATACGCAGTTCGAATTGATGGATATTCAGGAAAAAACGGGCACAACATTTGTGATCGTTACCCACGATCAGGAAGAGGCGATGACGGTTGCCTCCCGCGTGGCAGTGATGGACGAGGGCCGCATTGTTCAAGTGGCGACGCCACAGAAAATTTACGAGGCACCCGATTCAATTTACGTGGCTGACTTCATCGGGGATGTGAATATTTTGACAGGGCCAGTGAAGGCCACGGGAGACGACACGTATTCAGTAGATTATGGTGGTGAAGCGCCCGTTATTGCGACCAGCGAACGCTCGTTTTCGGATGGTCAAATCGGACATCTTGCTATTCGTCCCGAAAAGATTGCGATCCATTCAGACCGCCCCGCTGCCCCAAATGCGGTGCAGGGTAAGGTGTTGGATATCGCCTATCTTGGCAATCTCAGTACCTACTATGTTGAATTGCCAAACGGCAAAATCATCAAGGCCCAAACCGCAAATACCCGCCGCATATCGCGCCGTGCTTTTACGTGGGAAGACCCCGTTTGGGTAAGTTGGAGCGCCACTGCTGGCGTGCTATTGGATCAGTAATTTGAAACGCGCAGTCCTCATAGCGGTGCCATACTTTTGGCTTCTGGCCTTGTTCCTGATCCCGTTTCTGATCGTGTTCAAAATTTCGTTGTCTGACGCCGCGCTGGCTATACCGCCCTACATGCCGACGATGAAAGAGGGCTTGGGCGCGATGCTGTCGCAGCTGGATTTCGAAAACTTCGTCTTTCTAACTGAAGATGACCTGTACTGGAAAGCCTACCTTAGCAGCCTAAAGATCGCCTTTATCTCGACCGTGTTCGCGTTGTTGGTTGGCTATCCAATTGCATACGCGATGGCACGTGCCCCTACTGAATGGCGTGCGACGTTGATGATGTTAATTATCTTGCCATTCTGGACCAGCTTTTTGATCCGAGTTTACGCGTGGGTTGGCATTCTAAGCACCGAAGGTCTTTTGAATCGCTTCCTACTTTGGATCGGTATCATCGGCGATCCTCTGATAATTTTGAACACCTCAACAGCAGTCTATATCGGTATCGTTTATACCTATGTCCCATTTATGATTTTACCAATTTACGCAGCACTTGAGCGGTTGGACGAATCCCTAATTGAAGCGGCAGAAGATTTGGGTTGCTCGCGGATGAAGGCGTTTTGGCTGATCACAATTCCGCTGTCCAAAGGCGGTATCATCGCTGGCTGCTTCCTTGTGTTTATCCCTGCGCTGGGCGAATTCGTGATTCCCTCGCTATTGGGGGGATCAGGTACGTTGATGATCGGCAAAGTACTGTTCGAAGAATTCTTCTCCAACCGTGATTGGCCCGTCGCCAGTGCGGTCGCCGTGATCTTGTTGATCATCCTAATTATCCCAATCATCTTGTTCCAACGCAACGAACAACGCCAACAAGAGGCAGAACAATGAACCGCCTTAGCCCCTTCAATGTTGTGTCACTGACGTTTGGTTTTGCGTTTCTATATCTGCCGATGCTGATCCTAGTGATCTACAGTTTCAATAAGTCCAAGCTGGTGACTGTCTGGGCGGGGTTTTCAACAAAATGGTATGGTGAATTATTTAGAAACGAGGCGTTTCTGGATGCTGCATGGGTGACCTTGAAGGTTGCCGTAATCTCATCTTCGATAGCGACAGTCTTGGGCACAATGGCGGCTTACACATTGGTGCGCGGTGGCCGATTTTTTGGTCGCACATTGTTTTCTGGAATGATCTACGCACCGTTGGTGATGCCCGAAGTGATAACCGGCCTATCCTTGTTGCTGTTGTTCATCGGCATTGGAATGGACCGTGGCGTTATGACAATCGTATTGGCGCACACGACGTTTTCGATGTGCTTTGTTTCCGTCGTCGTATCATCGCGGCTGGCCACCTTTGATCGATCACTGGAAGAAGCAGCGCTTGATCTTGGGGCCTCGCCATTTCAGGCGTTTCGGTTGGTCACACTTCCGATCATCGCGCCTGCGGTAGTGGCTGGCTGGTTGTTGGCCTTTACGCTGTCCTTAGATGATCTGGTGATTGCATCCTTTGCAACAGGTCCCTCAGCCACGACATTGCCTATGAAAATATGGTCGTCCGTGCGTTTGGGCGTAAGCCCTGAAATCAATGCGTTAAGCTCGATTCTGATCGGACTGGTATCAATTGGCGTCATTTGCGCGTCTTTGGTATCTAAACGGCATACATTACGCATCCAACGTGAAGAACGTGCTGCAGAACGCGCAGCCTAACCATGTGCCGTGATAGGCGCCATTCCGTGGAAAATGCGCTAAGTTAGGACCAATTGTTGACAGTTTTACGTCAGTCGATCATCTCAAAGAAAACGATGTTAAAGAGGTGAGCAGATGAAAATCGCAATGGTTGGTACAGGATATGTTGGTCTTGTTTCGGGGGTCTGCTTTTCCGACTTCGGACATGACGTCATCTGCGTTGACAAAGATCCCGCAAAAATCGAAATGCTGGAAGCCGGCAAGGTTCCGATTTACGAGCCTGGATTAGATGAATTGATGGCCAAAAATGTCGCGGCAGGTCGTCTGTCATTTTCTGAAGATTTGGCAAAAGCTGTTGATGGTGCCGACGCTGTTTTCATCGCTGTTGGCACACCCACACGCCGTGGTGATGGCCATGCTGATTTGACCTATGTAATGGCAGCCGCAGAAGAAATTGCACATGCAATAACGGGCTATACTGTGGTTGTGACCAAATCGACAGTTCCAGTTGGCACAAATCGTCAGGTCAAACAAACCATTACCAAAGCCAATCCTGAAGCTGAATTTGATGTTGCGTCCAATCCTGAATTTCTGCGTGAAGGTGCCGCGATTGACGACTTCATGCACCCTGATCGCGTGGTTGTCGGTGTCCAACATGAACGTGCAGCCGAAGTTATGGCTGAAGTCTACCGCCCACTTTACCTACGCGATTTCCCGATTATGACGACGGATTTGGAAAGCGCAGAAATGATCAAGTATGCGGCGAACGCATTTTTGGCGACTAAGATTACGTTCATCAACGAGATCGCGGCACTGTGCGAACGCACGGGTGCAGATGTGAAAATGGTTTCAAAGGGAATGGGGATGGATGGACGCATCGGGAACAAGTTCCTTCACGCGGGTCCGGGTTATGGTGGCAGCTGTTTCCCCAAAGACACCCAAGCATTGGCGCGCATGGGGCAGGACCACGCTATACCAATGCAGATCACCGAAGCTGTGATCAAAGTGAATGACGAGATGAAGCGCCGTATGATCGACAAGGTCGTCGATATTTGTGAGGGCAATGTGAATGGTAAAATCATTGCGATCCTTGGTGTGACGTTCAAACCAAACACGGATGACATGCGCGATGCACCCGCTTTGACAATTGTTCCAGCCCTTGTTGGCGCAGGCGCAAAAGTGCGTGTGGTTGACCCGCAAGGTTTCCGCGAAGGTGAAGAATTACTGCCCGGTGTGAATTGGGTTGATGATGTTTATAAGGCTGCGCAAAACGCCGATGCCGTTGTGATCTTGACCGAATGGAACGAGTTCCGCGCGCTGGATTTGAAACGCCTTGCGAAACGCATGGCGACACCTGTGATGGCAGACCTTCGCAATGTGTATTCACAAAAGGATGCCAAACGCGCTGGCTTTACTGCCTATACGTCCGTTGGCCGCCTTGATTATGGAATTGAACGGTAGGTTATTACGCCTCGCGCAGTGCATTGATTGCAGATGCGGGTACCGTTTGACCACCAGCAAGCACAAGAAGCGTGGCACCAGTTTCATTGCGGGCCTCGGTGTAAT
>Ga0307492_10001159_pt1 | contig 10949 bp, 1 predicted proteins | sample SI3LmetaG_FD_202365 | JGI IMG/M metagenome (GOLD analysis project Ga0307492, IMG submission 202365) | Sea-ice brine microbial communities from Beaufort Sea near Barrow, Alaska, United States - SI3L | ecosystem: Environmental > Aquatic > Marine > Coastal | place: USA: Alaska | collected 2017-05-06
GCTCACTGGCCGGTATAGGGGGCCGTTCCACGGATGAGCTGGAATCATCGCGCCATTCCAGCCGGGTACTGCTTTGTGCAGCGGCGAAGTTTCCATTCTGAGGATCTCGTTGGGCGATAAGCCAACGGCCGTCGAGCGTTTGGTATTCTCTGGAAAACTGTGCGGTCACCACGCGATCCGTATCCACACCAATATCGGTCACGGATACTGATATTAGCGTTGCTTCACCGGCGGTTAAAATGCCCAAATCAATCGGAGTTAATATCGAGAGTTTCGGTGTTACGCTGTCGTCTATCTGGCCCACAGTAACCAAATTCGATTGACCGGACTGATTGCGCTTATCGTAAGCAACAGCCTGAAGAACAAAGCCTGAGGCATTCGCCGGAGGCTGTAGACTGACCTTAAAAGTATTCTCCTGGCCAACACTGCCCTCTTCTTCAAACAGACTCTTGAACGCGGTGGTGGTGGCAATCCCATTGATATAAAAAACAACTCGGTCTATGCCCTGATACCCTAGGTCATCTCGTACTTCAGCATAGATTTCCAACGGCTGGCCACTAATGATAGCGGCCCCATCAATGGGATTCACAATAGCCACTTCGGGCGGTAAATCTGCGCTAATGGTCAACAGTCGGGCAAAGGACAGGTCCGACTCAATGCCGTCTACATCGGTCGCGGTTGCTTTAAATCCCAGTTCACGCCCTACCATGCCATCCGGTACCGTCAGGTTAAATTGGAACGGTGCTGAGGAGTCGGTCGCAAACTGCTGATACGCAAACTCACCGCTATTATCTGACGTGGCCTTATATAGGGTTACCGAATCCACACCCTGCTCGATATCACTGGCTATGACCTGAACCACCAGTTCTCGTCCTTCGCTGATTTCAGCCAGATCATTGCCTAGGCTATAGCCTCTCTGGTCGAGCAACTGTATCTGATTAACCGTCGGCGCTAGATTTTCAACCAGCGTAACAGCGCGCTCTTGCACACTCTCGTTACCGGAGGCGTCCCGGGCGGTCACCCGGTACAACAGATCAAGACTATGGCGGGTAGGATCGAAACGCTCGCCCATATATTCTTTCAGCGACTTAACCGCCAAGTTGCCGAAATATGGCGCCGCCAAGATTAATTTTTGGGCAATTTCAAGCTCTAACAACGAACCATCTTGCTGAGGGATTTTAGCGAATAATTGCACCTTAACGGTCGATACCTTCACATTATCGGTAATATCCATCTGGAAGGGTAACAGCCTGAATTCGGAGACAGTCGTTCCGGCAGTATCCGGAAGCGTAATGGCAATTTCCGGCGCTTCGGTGTCTTTTTGCACATAAACCAGAACGGAATTCAGAGTATGGACCGTTCTTGGCTCACCTGAGTGCCGTTGTTCGGTGGCCGAGGCCGATAAGGTAAGGGTATTGCCCGCCTGCCCGAGCGGTATCTTGAGGAAAAACTCGTACGGATAACTCAGATCGGTGATGGCCAAATCACCACCGATCATGCCGGCGACATTCAGCACAACCTTATCAACACCGACATCATCAAGGGCATTAATCTGCACCAGCAGGTAATCGCCCTCAGTCGTTGGCTCGTCATCATTAGTAGGTTGCCCAATTACAACGGTGGGGGGTAGATCTCTAACCAGCTCAATCGATAAACTTTCTTCTGCAATGTGTTTATCCAAGTCACCAAAGGCCGCCCCGTAGGAATCGATCGCCTCGACCTTAAAAGTCACCATATTATCATCGGCTATTTCACTGAAGGCCGGCAGAACCACACCAAAGCTAAACGGCGCTTGTTTGAGCGCCAGCTCAAAAAACTGCTTTTGATTGCCACCCGTGCCGTGGAACGCATAGAGACGCAGGGTGTCGATACCCACATCATCAAAGGCTTGTACGGACACAATGGCGGTTGTACTTTCGACCAATTTCGAATTATGGACTGGCTCAGAAATATCCACTACGGGACGTTCATCTACCCTAACCGGATAACTCACCTCTCGGGTCCGTTGGTTGCCGGCCGCATCGGTCGCCATTACCTTTATCCAGACATCAAAACGTAGATCTGCAGCCAACGCCACATCATCAAAATTGCCAACAATCTCGGCTAGTCGATCGACATGTATCTTTTTGCTATAGGTAGGGGTGTCGATATTATTGGTTGTCACCGGGTCGAAATCATTTGCCGGGATACCCGTAGTCGCGGCCAGGTTTTCCAAACCGCGTTTTTGATACACGCCATTGGCATCCATCGTGCCATACTGACGACTGACAGTTAGCCGACTAACCTTTACATTGTCGTAACCAAAGTAGTCAAAGGTAAAATCCGAAAATTCCGGTGCCGCAAAGCCGACCGTCGGTCTGACAATACTCACCTCGGGGTTAATGACATCTGGCGCACCGAAGAAACTAATATGGTCTTGGCCTATGGCGCCGTCGGAGTCTGCGATATGCGCCGTTAACACTATTTCCTCGTTGGCGCCAATTAGGGTATCCGGAAGGGCAAAAACGTAGGCAAATTCTACGGCATTGGCGGACTGGCTATGGCCGAACTGTTGCGCCACATCGACACTGTAATTAAATTCCAGAGCATCATAGATGGAATTATAGGCCTGCTGAACTTTCTCCCGACTGCCCGCGTCTGTTTGAACCACAGATGCACCCAAGTTTTCCAGCGCGATACCATTGGCGAACAGGTGAACACTAGCGGCACTCAGCTTACGATCATCCGATGCGACCACCGCTACTTTTATGTTGTAGGTACCGGCCACTATGTATTGCCCATCAATGGGCGAGGTAATCCTGATCTCTGGCACGACATTGCTCAGTGGGTGTACCAAAAAGGTTCTGCGTGCTATTTGCCCGGTGTTATCGGTGAGCAATATTTCGTATTCGGTCGGCTGGTACTGGCTAAAGCCAATCGTTGTAGCCATCGACACATCACGAGTGACATAGGATTCATCGCAGTCGTAGGTATAGTTCTTTTCAAACTCCAGTGTCTTACTGCCATCGGAATTAATACGTCTTACCTGATATTGCGTTAAACCGGTGTCATCCAATAGGTCGGCGGTGAACAGAAAATCTTCGCCGATACGAACCCAAAATTCTGCATAATCCAACAGAGCCTGCTGCGTAATATTTTTACTATAACTGCCATTGACCTTATAAGACGAAAAGCTAGAGAATTTAATTTCCGGGCTATCATTAGAATCTATTGGTAAACTTACCAATTGAGACTGGCTATTGCCGCTGTAGTCCTGCGCTATTAGGGTTAGGTCTAAACGACCTGCGTTCCAGTTAGTCGGCACGTCATAAATAAAAGTTGGCGCCGCTAGGTTATACCCGACGCCCTTCTCACTCACCAAACCTTGATTATCCGCCAGACCAATAGTGGATATGGCCAGCGAATTATCACTAGTGGCTAATTGGATAACCAGTCGCTGGCCGGGCACAGCAATCTGGTTCACGGTAGGTGCGATAAGACTGATCTCTGGTGTTTGATTATCGATTTGCGGTGTCAATGTATAGTCACTGAACAGACGTTGTATGCCTCGAACCGGCGTCAAATAATCAGATGCGAAACTAAAAGCAAAGAGTTCATTATTTTCCAACGATGGATGTACTGGCAAATAGGTTTGTACAGAAAACTCCAGCTTATTGGAGACTATATTACCAACATCATAGATAACCGATGAGGCATCCGAGGCCGAGTCCGCAATAAACCACAACAGGTTCTCTCCGCCGGAGTACCGGATATTGGGCGAGAGTTCCAGCGGTATAACTGAATTTTTAGTACTGTCTTTATAGACAACTATTTTTTCCAAAAAGGCTATTGGCTCGCCACCGTCGATGCGGCTAAAAATTGGACGTATAGTCAGATCCGTTACGCCCATTGGCAGATGACTGGACAGGTTTAATGTACCATTCTGCGCTAAGAGATCAATTGCACTGATAATGACGGTTGAATTGTCCCTATAACAGATGCTGTCGGCTTCAAAACTCAACTCGAAGTCAACCCTATAGTTTGGAAAATCGAATTTTAGGGTTTCAACCCCTTGGCTCGAAATTGGGGCCGGTATGGACGTTAAAACATCATCTATTAGACGAAGCGACTCTCTGTCATTGACAAACACCGAGCCAGTTAAGCCATTGCCTTCTGGGTAATCCAGCGAAAATAAATGTTCACCGGCGATTGACCGTTCTACCGTTAGCGAACGAGCCGTATCCAGACCCGATAAGGAAGACAAAAAGCGTGAAAAGACTGGCTTACTGCTAGCCGTACCGGGTAGAAAATCGTCTTTAATCGAATACTCTTGTAGCGCAATACCGCCAGCAAGCGTCGGCAGATCAACACGATTGGTTTTGACTTGTACCACTGGAGCTTGGTCTGGCAACACTAGGAATGAATGGCTTTTAAGGGTCTCATTGCCATTTGTGTCGCGCGCGGCCAGCACAAATGTTACTTCCGTGCCGTTGCTATCTGGTGAATGGATAGATGAAATGTCAAAATCCACTGAGACAATGCTTTGTTGATTATTAATATTACTTTGCTGGTAGATTAAGGCGTTAGACGGCGAAATAGACCGAATATCATATTCCAACACCGATATATTATCGGTGATTTCGGCTTCAATACTCACCGATTGAGATTCGACTATCGAACCGATCGGCCCCTTGATGCTGATCTGGGGCGGATCTAAGTCTTCCCTAATGGTCAACATAACTGGGCTGGATTCGGTGCTATGGATGCCGTTATCGCTGACGGTGACAAATAATTCAAATTGTTCGTTAACCAGGTCCCTTAGTGACTCGGGGATCTTTACTCGTCCCTCGAAGTCCACATAGAAAATCTCATCAACAATAGTGGTGCCAAATGAGCCAGGGTTAGCAATTTTCACCTGCTCAAGTCGTTCAGTTTTCGCCAACGCTGCCCAGGGTAGATCGTATACCAGCCCAGTCCGTACGTGCTTGGCATTGAGGGTTATACTGTTAATATATTTGTTATCACTGGCAATACCCGAAACGATAAAGCGTTCATTGGCGTAGTGGCTAATATCGGCGTTGGGCGTTAATAGCGCCACTGTCGGTGCTTGCTGATCGTCTAAGATAGTAAGATCTAGAACTTCAGTTCTTTGCTGGCCTGAATCATCGGTAACGGTCGCCCCTATTTCCAAGCCTATTTTGTTGTTTGGCATACGCAGAGTGGCGGAAACATAGCCCCGATCCTTTAGCGACTTAGCAACTGCGCTCGCCGACATCTCCTGCTCAAATATGACATCGGTTTCGGAATAGCGCGCAAAGAAATATACCCCGTTAACCTTTCGGTCGTCCTCTGGTAACGCGTTAAGGGTAAGGCTTTCTCCTTCGACGACACGTGCACCGGCGACTGGATGACGAAATGAGATACTCGGTGGCAGATCGTTCACAATAGGGTAACTAATTTCACTCACTGTTTCATTGCCATACAGATCACTAACTCTTAACAACAGTAAAAGCTCTGGTCGATCAGCGGGCACAGTAAGGGAAAGGCTGCCACTGACATCTAATTGATTGGGTGTCGTGGCAAGAATGGACTGCCCAGCTTGGCTAAGTTCCAAAGCCGTAATGAGACTGCTATCTTTTGCACGATAGGCAATATTAATATTCTCTCCACTGTACAAGACCTGACCCTTAGCGGGACTGGAAATGGCAGCCTGAGGTCCTACATGGTCGGCCAGTATTTGCCGACTGATTTCAAAGCTGGCAGAACTTTGTGCGGCACTATCTATTGCCAGAGCCCTGATCGTTAGTGTAGCGGCCTCATTAGCCAGCCCGAGAGAGGCCAAATCCAAGCTGTCTTGCGCCTGAAGGGTAGCCAGCGGCGCTAATCCACTGGCCTCATTTAACAGGGTTTCCTGAACAACAGCACCGTTAATTAAATAGCGTATACTCAGACTGCTGACGGCCAGATCGTCCTGCACTAGAAAACTAAAGGGGATACGTTCTGTAGGATAAAAGGCCAACTTAGTGGTGGTAATGTTCTTAACGGTTGGCGACGAATCGGGGTATACAGCAATAATGACGCTCAACTTAGATGAATTACCGATCTCGTCTGCCGCCTCGATACTAATCCTATAGGCATCAAAACTGACTGCATCGCTACCTAAATACTCCGGCGCTAGCACCAGAGCAAGTGCAGAGTAAGAGGACATGACACCTGGGATTTGCTGTAACGGGAAGTCATCACCGGACAGCACATCGTCATCATCCCCGGTTAAGTAATATTTTGCGCCGTCACGTTTGATGCCCGTGACTGAGGCAGAGGTGGCTTGGACGTTGTCATAACCTGAAACCTTTAACACAAAGCTGGTGTTTTCGCGTACTGGCGCAATTTCTTTACCGCCACTGACCGCTTGAGTCTGGGGTGAACTGAGCGCTATTACCGGTGGTTCTTCATCGTGGCCAAGGGTAACCTCGACAGAGTTACTCATGGTCTGTTGACCAATAGAATCATAAGCAATAGCTGAAACTGTTAGTACCTGCTCAATAACGATATTATTCGGGGTTTGGTAATCTACAGCATAGGGCGCTCGAACGTCGGTACCCACCAATCGGTCATTGACAAAAAACTCGACAAAGGCAATCGCTATATCATCGCTGGCATTCGCCCGAATTTGCATCGGTAAACCCGACACAAAAGCCGATCCGGCAGCAGGGTAGGAAATGGCAACGGCGGGGGGAGAGTCCGCTTTAAGCGCTACTCGGATGGAATCGGATTGGGCGATTTCTTGATGAAAGTCGGTAATTCGAGCCGCAAACTCAATCGACCTGCCGATACTGTCGGCATCGGTCACAAATTCAAATCGGGCGCTGTTACTTTGCGGTACCAAGCTATTTTGAATAACACCATCTAGTGCTTCAACTTTTTTTGTTTTGATAACCTTGCCGTCGGCCAGTAACTCCACCACGCTACCTAGGTACAGGGCATCGTCACTGTACTCTACCGCCAGAACCAGGGTTTGCCCTGCTGTGGCTAAAGCATTCGAATCCGGGCTCGTAAAGTGTATCGAAGGTGATTGATTCTTGACAATCCGAATCAACTTGTCGGTACGCTGGCTTTCCTCGGAGCCACGCACAAACACCCGTGCAGAAACCGATTTACTGGTTTCGTCTGTTGAAATATTGGGCAGCTGAGTCGATACGTGCCAAATCTCAAACATCTCCTTTTGCACACCCTCCGGTGTGGTTTTTTCTCGTACCTCAATCTTGGCATAGTTTGCGACGGCACCGGACGCACCGTCTAACAGAAACTCCACGCGCGCTATGCCGCTGGAACGTTGGTTATCAGGCAGCAATCCCAGAGACACGGCTACTTGCATCTGTACTGGCGAATTTTCAATGAAACGGGAACCTTCGACTGGCGTTTCAAACTGAATGACAGGGAATACCACCGAGGGTCGCTTCTGAACCGTCACACGCTTGTTTTCTATAATTGCCGTTTGGCCAATACTATCGATTGCCGTCGCAGAGAAGACTAGTTCGCTGCCTTCCAATTCCTCAGATATCGGCAGCCTTATTTCATAGGGCTTTTTAGTACGGCTGCCAATGACTTCTGAATTCAGAAAGAAAATAACTTCCTTAATGCCCACATCGTCGGTGGCCGTCGCCTTTAATAGTAGCTCCTCACCGCTGGCAATGGTGCTCGGGAGTGTCAATTCGAGCTCTGGACTGGCATCGAGCGCCGAAACCCACAGCAATGATTCAATATCAGGCAGCTCAAGTAATTTTACGGTAATACCAATAGGCGTGATGTTGTCAATAACAGAAGTAGACGACACTTGACCTAACCGGTTCAAGCCAATATAAGGTAAAAGGGCTGAATCAAACGAAAGTTGAGGGGTCCAATGACCACTGATTATGGTGGAGGACCCGTCATCAAAGACGGCCTCCAACGGTGGCAAGCCAAAATATCTATTCAGAGCTGGCAATTGAAAAGGTGTGGTTTGAGATATGGCGGTATACCGAAGGCCCGTAATCTGTTTGTTAAAATCTACGCTGACGGGCAGCACAACCGCATCAAGACCCACCACAGACACCGTAATACTGACCGATTCACCGACGGTTTCTTTTAGGGCATAGACCAGCCCCGCGCTAGTGACTTGCACATATTCAGGGTGGGAAGAACTATAACTGATGCCATTTCCGGCACCCGGGAGATTTACCTCGCCACGAAACTGAAAATTAACAATCGGCATAATAGTCGGGGTCTGGAGCGGACTATTAATCTGTATGTCGGTGTTCAAAACAGCCAGTGACAACATTGTTTCTTGGATCGAATCACCGGTGAATAATACCTTAGAGACACTCTGACTATTACCAAAGGCATCAGTGACACTAATTTCGGCTAGTACTAATGCATCAAAGGCTATTGCTTCTGCTGACAAGGGTGCTGATATTTTCGTTGTAATATTGAAGGAAACTTGGTCATCGGACCGTGGGTATAGTCTGGATTGGCTGGCAGACACGGTGAACGCCCTTTTCTTGGCTTCCGACACAACCCCACCACTGGCTCTCAAGTCAGAAGCGCGGATACCTATAATTTGATAATTTATATAGGCTATATCACTCGATGTTTGTACGTCTAATTCCGTTAGCAGTAGTTGTTCTTGACCACTTTTTTTGATATTCACTGATACTAACTTGACGATGGGTTTTTCGGTCGTTGGTGGAAATGACTCTCCATGCTCAATAATTTCGCCGTCAACCAAAGTCGCCTTAACTGACGGTGTTAGTTTATTTTGGCCTTCGACCAAAAATGCCACAAAGCAGCGATCTGCTTCAAAACCGGAAAATACTAAATCACTGCCTTCGACTCGTTCCAGTGCGCCGACGCTCCCCAGCTCAATATTTGCTACAGACGAACATTGGTCAATTGAGACCTGGTAACGTTGCCAAGAACTACTGGGCTCAATAGGGTCCACTGCAACGATGTCTAGCGCAACCTCAGCATATGCGAAATTTAATAACACAATACTTATAAGCGAAAAACTAAATAAAGCTGAGGCTATTTTATGCATACCATTATCCTTGGCAAGTCACTATTCCCTTTGTCACAATTTAACACAGGTGATTACACAGTCGATACGGTGCTCAAAACCAATTTAATTTAGATGTGTCAATGCAATGAGATGTGATTTAGTTAAACCCAAACACAAAGGAAATGTCCACCCCTTGTTTTGGATACATTGTGGATCCTCTATGGACCGCGGGATATTAGGCTCAATCCTTGGTCCCACTTAGTATTCACCGTGCTTAGTATTCACCGTGCTTAGTATTCACCGTGCTTCCTGCCAACGGTTTTCGACACTCGATCTAGGGCGTCCTGCAGCTCTAAAACACAGTACCAATTGGTCAGTATCCGGTAAAGGGGGCGTAATGGATTTGCCGGGTGGATTTCGAACAATATAACCAAAACCCACCTTCCACCATGGCTAAATGAATAGCTGCTTTAATAATTTATCACCAGTCCATGTAAGGGACGGCAGTGACTTTAGAGCTATTATATTCTAAGGTGGAGTGCTGAGGGTAGATGCGAATGGCAATGTTAAAAAATATATTTTTTGTTTGGGAAATGGGCGATGATTTGGGCCATTTAGTATCCTTGGTGAGTCTCGCGAGGCGACTAGTGGTTAACGGCATAAGGGTAAAGATTGCAGTAAAAGATGTATCTTTAATACCGAAAATATATAATTTTTCGCATGATGGTATCGAGTTTATTCAATCACCAAGACCGGCAACCTCGTTGGCACAGCCGAATCGGCAAAACCGATCACTTGCCCAGATACTAAATAATACCGGATTTCAAGATTTTGACACCCTTAATTCGTTAGTGTCCCTATGGAAGACATTATACCGGCTAGTAGAACCCGACCTGGTTATTTTTGACTATGCTCCTGTTGCATTACTTGCTGCGAACTACTTTGATTTTAAGACTATAATCTATGGATCTTCTTTTTTTATACCTGTCCCTGGTTGCGAGACGGTTGATCTAATGCCGTGGAACCCTTCTGCAGCACCGGCATTGAGGGCTTCGGAACGGCATTCAAAAAATATTGTGAATAGGATATTGTCGCCCATTGGCAGGAAGGTGGAATATCTTTCCGATCTCTATGTTGCAGATGCAATTATAATCAAGGGTATTCCGCTGCTAGATATCTACTCTAGCCAACGGAGTCATGATTCGAGCTATGAACTCGACTTAACCGGCCTAATGGATACTCAGATTATCGATTGGGGTGACAGCACCCAACCAAAGGTTTTTGGCTACCTAAAATGGCGCTATCGCCTGACCCGGGTTATTCTGGAGGCCTTAGTCAAACTAAATGTAAACGCTAACCTGTATATTTCTGGCATAGATGACGACTCAATAGCGGAATTTTCAGGCGGGAACCTAACCCTATGGACTCAGCCGGTTAACGACCTGGCTGCTGCACAGACTGCAGACATCGTTATCAGCCACGGTGGACTGGGGTTGGCCTGCAAGGCAATATCATACGGCACCCCGCTGGTAATCTATCCCACCCAACTAGAACAAATTAATACTATTTACACATTGGAAAAGTTGCGATCGGCGCGAAGAATACACGAGCGCTTGGACGCGAATGGTATAGTAAAAGTAGTCGAGGAGGCCCTAAAATCGAGCGCACTAAAAGAAAGAACCTCGAAATTAAGAGACCAAATAAATGCTGAAGAATGTCTTTTGGATGTTTTTGGGGTTATTGATAAAATAATGTCTATCGTGAAAATAAACTAACACTAGTCCGTTTTCCTTATCACACCTTAGAGCAGGTAGATTTATTCACTTTACGCACGATAATCCGCACAGATCAGATATTCGCTTCCACTTTGAGCACCATCCCGTCATGTATCGGCCCACATACTGAGCTTACACGGAACTTGCGTGTTTTACTCAAT
>Ga0307492_10001160_pt1 | contig 10938 bp, 8 predicted proteins | sample SI3LmetaG_FD_202365 | JGI IMG/M metagenome (GOLD analysis project Ga0307492, IMG submission 202365) | Sea-ice brine microbial communities from Beaufort Sea near Barrow, Alaska, United States - SI3L | ecosystem: Environmental > Aquatic > Marine > Coastal | place: USA: Alaska | collected 2017-05-06
TGATAGCATCACCTGACGTTGATATTCGCGCGCCTGTTCCTGCAATTGCAGTCGGCTGAGTAAGCCAGAAAACTGCAGGCTGAGGTGTTCGGCGAATTCCGGTACTTGATTGTGCACTTGCACAAAGCAGTGGCCGAACACCTCCTGTTCATTAAAGAGCGGCATCAGCATCCAGCCAAAGTCCGCCGATAGCTTTCCGGCACCATTCAACAACACCCTAGGCAGGGCGTCGGTCGCCGGTGCTGCAGCATCCGCGGCTTCAATCAGTAGGTCGTCATCCAGACCGACGCGAAACACGCTCAGCCCAAGTCGATCCCCTGGGGCCAAACGGTCGTAGAGATACACCGCCGCGACCCCAGCCTGGCTCAGGTTGGCCTTACCCTGACGCAATATATCGGCAGGATTGGCCATATTAAAAAAACTGTAGTCAAATTTCGAGCGCCGCAGTAAACGTATTTTAAATTCAGTATTTTGCTGATAGGTGCGTAACAGCGCGCCGGCCGTTTCGCTATCATCAGCACCAGGAACCGGGCAGCTGGCTCGAGCGCGGACCTGTCCTGCTATAATTTGGCGCTCTGGCACCGGCATTTGGGCGATCAACCGGTGCAGGGTGTGAGCGGCACATCGACCCAGCTCAACGGCGGGAAATTCGATCGTAGTCAGGGCCGGCACATGCACCTTGGCATATTCGACATCATCAAAACCGGTCACCCGGACCTGTTCCGGGACCGAAATAGCACGACGGTGCAAAACATCTAGGATACCAAGGGCGGACAGATCATTGCTGCACACTATCAATTGCGGCACAACACCCCCGGCATCCAAATAGGCGGTCAAGGCATCCATGCCACCCTGGCGGGTAAAGTCTCCATCGATCTTGGGCAGGTCGACAATCGGCCAAGTTAGGCTCTGCACGGATTCAGTATAGGCCCGCAAGCGCTCGCTGCTGTCAGCATTGGTGGCCGGCCCGGTGACATAGAGTACCGTGGCTGGCCGGTGGGCAGTAAAAATCTGCCTAAGCAAGGTTCGCATTGAACTGTAGTTGTCCATCAACACCACCGGATAGCCCGGCATGTCGATGCCAATACTGACTGTAGGGATTGGACTCAGTTGCGCTAAGTAAGTGGCGTACAGCTCGGACGTCGAACGGAACACCAGGCCACCGCCGTAGAGGATAAGACCGGACAATTCGAGCCTATTGGTCAATGCGAGCAGATATTGCTGCTTGCTCGACAAGAAACCATTGGACCCTAGATAATCTGTGACAATAACCAGGACTGACACCCCATACGGTTCAAAGAACGCTCTGACGCCGGCAATAATTTCCTGCTCGATCTGATAGGTTAGGGTCGGCACGATGATGCCAATGGGCTTCTGATCTGTGCCCGCCGGGAGTGTCAGCCCTTTCAATTAGCTACCGCCGAGTAGGGGGCATCGAAACGGCAAATTTTGTTGCGACCATTTTCCTTGGCTTGATACAGCGCAATATCCGCCATTTTCAACAGCGCATCGACCGCGGTCTCGTTTAATAACCCCACCGCATAACCGATACTGACCGTCAGTTGAATGGGTGCGGACAGGGTTTGGATAGTGGCCCGACTGAGGTCGATCTGAAAGCGTGCTAGGGCCTGGGCAAACTCGTTCTCGGCGCAGTGGGCGGTGCTGATCACAAATTCTTCGCCGCCAAATCGGGACACAAGATACTCGGCCGAAAACGCCGTGCGCAATAAGCCTCCGATCATCATCAGGACTTCATCGCCGATCGGATGGCCATATCGGTCATTGATTTTCTTAAAATGATCGATGTCGAGAATCGCCACACACAAGATCCGTTCCGGAGCCAATGTCTGATCGATCAACTGACTCAAACTGTCATAGAAACAGCGCCGATTTTTCAACCCGGTCAATTCATCATAGTTCGCCAAGAAGGCCAGTCGCTCATTGGCCATCGTCAAGGCATGTGTGCGCTCACTCACCATCGCTTCGAGATTGTTCTTTTCTGCCTTCAGCTGCTGATGGAGTAAAAAGTTATCGACGCTGGATTGAATCTTATCACTATAGAGTTTTAGCGTGTCCCGGTCTTCCGGCAACAACAGCGACGCGCCCGAGAAAAATATTAACAACACATGCTGATGCGCCGTCTGCTGCCACAATACCAATCCGTCCGCCGAACTCATTGATTGTTCATGGTGCAGACTTTGCCGCACCAAGCCCAAGGCCGTCTCATCGAGTAGGTCCACCAAGCGGGCCCCGGTTGCGGGCCAGTAGTGGCCCGACACAGCGACAACATCTAGACTGTCCGGGTCGGGCAGGCGACTTTGCGCTGGATAGAGTGCAAGTATGCCGTTATTGGCCAGGTGGAACAGGCTACTGAGGGGCGCTAATAGCGTCTCCCCGAACACCATTAGTGAGGCATTGGCCTGCAGTCCGGCCGTCGCCTCCAACACCAGGCTAATGGCCTGTTTGGCTTTCTGTAACTGATAATAATCTCGGTAGCCGCGTAAGGCTGCGGTCACCACGGTGTGTAGCCGAGTCAGCGTCAGTTCGGTTTTGGCCAGATAATCATTTATCTCGTAATCGAGAATAACCGTCTGTTCGGGGGCATTGCCCGGTTGGCCGGTTTGCAGAACGATGCGGATATCGCTGTTGTTGAGTTCGCTACGAATATATTCGACCAGCTGCAGACCAGCGTCCTCGGTTTCCATAACCACATCGAGCAACACCAGGGCGATACCCCTGTGCCGGCGCAACACGCTGCGAGCCTGTTCGGCACTGCTGGCTTCGAAAAACATCAGCGGCCGGCCATCAAAACGATAGCCGCCGAGAATCAGCTGGGTCGCGGCAATCACATCGGGCTCATCATCCACGATCAGTATTTGCCAAGGTTGGCTTTCAACCAGGGGAACGTCAGACACCCTGTCATTCAGTTTCATCGATTTTTCATCAGACACTTTGCACCTGCATCCCAGCGGTAGAGTCGAGTAAATACCTTACCGGAAAAAGCGCACTAAAGAATCCCAATTCGAGTAGTACAGAGCCTAAAAGAGCTATTTTCCGGTAAAAAAAACGCCCAGCACTGGAAATATCCTTGCACTATAATGTGCAGTGATAATGCAGGGCTGCCTAGGGCGCAATAGCGAGTATCAGCGCCTCGGCCGACAACGCTTTTGGGTACACTAAACAAACGGCACCCCCCGACGTCCCGTGAATCACAAAAACATGTTGAACTATTGGTCCGGCCCGGTTCCAAACATTAAAGGTAACGCCCTCTAATATGGGCCAGAAAATGGGCCGAATTGAGCGCTTCGCCGGTGGCCTGAATCATCAGCTCGTCAGGGCCCAAGGATCGACCCTTCTGCCAAACCTTGTTCGACAGCCAGGCAAATATGGGTTCCAGATCGAGCGCAGCAATCAGCGACGGCGCCTGGGGAATATCGTTGAGCAGAGCGGCATGCAGTTGTGCGGCGTTCATCGCACCCAGGGTATAGGACGGGAAATAGCCGATGGCGCCGTCTGACCAATGAATATCCTGCATCGGGCCGTCGCGATAATTACCTTCAGTCTTGAGCCCGAGATAGCCCTGCATGGCCTGATTCCAGCGTGCCGGTATGTCTTTAACTCGGGCTGTGCCGAGAATTAGATCGCGCTCCAGTTCATAGCGCAGTATCACATGCAGCGGGTAGGTGACCTCGTCGGCGTTGACACGAATCAAGCCCGGCTCCACATGCGTGTACAGCCGATGCATGTTGTCGGCGCCAAAGGCGGGGTCCGGACCCAGGTGCTGCTGGGCTTTGCTTGCGATAGCATCGATAAAGGCTTTGGAACGTCCCAATTGCATTTCAAAAAATAGGCTCTGACTCTCATGCACGCCCATGCCCATGCTACCCCCCACCGGTTGGTGCCGCCAGGCTTCGGGCAGCCCGGCCTCATAACGGGCGTGGCCGGTTTCATGGATAATACCCATCAGGCCTTCGATAACATTGTTTTCGTCATAGCGCGTTGTCAGGCGACTGTCTTCACTGACGCCACCACTAAATGGATGACCCGCTTCATCTAAGCGACCGGCGGCGAAATCAAAACCCAATACTGTCATCAGCTCGCGTGCCAACTCAATTTGCTTGGCCTTGGCGACCGGCTGAGTTTGGCGAATCAGGGCCGGTTGGCTGTTTTGTCGATCGGTTATTTGCTGCAATAGATCGGGCAGCTCTGCCTTCAACTCAGCAAAGACTGGGTCAATTCGTCTCATCCGGGTACCCGGATCGAAGATGTCGAGCAGAGCATCGTAATCATTGCTATAGCCCCGCTCGTCTTGCAAGGCAACCCGCAAGGCCTGGGCCTTTTCTTTGGCCAGATCAAATACATTTTGCAGCAGCGGCTCGAAGTCGTGCCAGTTGTTGTCTCGGCGCATCTGCCGCCAGGCGTGTTCACACTCATTGGTGGCCATCGCTTCGGCGGCGACCAGGTCTTTCGGGATGGCACAGGCACGTTGCCATTCCAGGCGCATTTCACGCAAGTTGGCGCGCTGCCAATCGGCAAGCAGGTGCTGGCTGTCGGCGGCCGCGGCAAAGACATCCGCAAGATTAGGTGCCTGGAGAATTTCCGCGCTCAGCACCGACAATTCGGCCATCGCTCGGCCACGCGCCTTGTTGGCCTTGGGCGGCATCATGACCTGTTGATCCCAGCTCAACATTGCGTTGGCATGACCCAGTTGCGCCAACCGGTAGAAGGTCGTGCTCAATAGTTGATAACTCATGTTAGATAACCCTTCAGTAGCGGAAATATCCGAATGCCTGCTTACAGTCCTGCGGCAGTCGATAGAATCTTGTAGTTAGCGACGAATTTGGCCAGTATATCGGCAAATTCAACCTTTGGTACAGCCAGCTCATGCAGCTAATAGATGTCAGTGTCACGATTCAAAACCAGACCGTACTTGACCGGGTGAACTGGCACATACCCGCCGGTCAATCTTGGGTGGTCCTGGGCACCAATGCCAGCGGTAAGAGCACCTTGGCCCGCCTGCTGACCGGCGACCTGGCCTGCACCCGGGGGCGGATTGAGGATCAGAACCACAGCGCGGCCTGGGTCTCGCTGGAGTCGCAACAAGAGCTCTATGAACGTGAGCTCTATCGCGATGACACCGATTTTATGGAACAGTTTGATGACGGCACGCCGGTCAGCGCTCTGCTAACGGAAATAGCGCCCTGGTCCGACCAGCACGATCGACTGGTGACCGTCTTGCAGCTTGCATCCCTGTTACAGCGCGGTTATCGACTGCTCAGCGCCGGCGAAGGTCGCCGCGTGATGCTTGCCCGAGCCCTGCTAGCTAACCCGTCCTTGCTGGTTTTGGATGAGCCATTCGAAGGGCTCGACCAGGCCAGCCGTGTCGATTTGCACCGCATACTGGGCGAACTCATCGCACAGGGCCATCAGCTGATACTGCTGATCAACCAGCTGAGCGATCTGGTGGTCGGGTTCTCGTTTCTGGCGTTACTGGACAAGGGTGCCCTGCTCTACAGCGGTGCCATGCCAGCCCATATCGAGCACGCCTGGCAACAGCTGCTCGCCATCGCTCGCCCGATGCCAGCCCTTCCGCCGCGCCAATCGGCCTATCAATTGGCCAACTGGCCGGATCATCAGCCGCTGATCGATCTGGTCGATGGTTTCGTCCAATATGATGAAACCTATCAGTTCCGCGCCTTCAACTGGCAATTGCGGCCCGGTTGTCATACCCAGGTACGCGGTCCGAATGGCTGTGGCAAATCGACCCTGTTGGGTTTGATCACCGGTGATCACCCGCAATGCTATCGCAATCAATTACAGGTATTAGGTTACCAGCGCGGGCAGGGCGAGAGCATCTGGCAAATCAAGAAACACCTGGGCTATGTATCGGGTAATTTACATCGCGACTACCGCGTTTCGGGTAATGTCTTGACCGTCGTCTTGTCAGGCTTGACCGATTCGATCGGCGTCTACCAGAATGTGGGCGGCACAGAAACGGCATTGGCGAAAACCTGGCTGGCCCTGATCGGTTTGGCCGATAAGGCGCAGCGACCCTTTAAGACTCTATCGATGGGCGAGCAGCGCCTAGTACTGATCGCGCGCGCATTGATCAAACAGCCACCGCTCTTGATCCTTGACGAACCCACCCAGGGTCTGGATGATTTCAACCGTTTCTATGTGCTCGATGTGGTCGCTCGAATTTTGGCGCAGGGCCCCACGACTCTGCTGTTTGTGTCGCACCGGCAAGACGAAACGCTTGCCTGTATCGAGCAAAGCCTAGTTTTTGAACCCGATATCAGCGCTCAGGCTCTGTTTAATATTGTCCAAGGCTGAGCAATCCGCGGCTAATGCGGCCGGCCTGCAGCACCGTGCATTAGCGCTTCAATCTCGTCCGCTTCTTTAGGGACATCCTTGCTGAGCACCTCACAGCCAGATTTGGTGACCACTATATCGTCCTCAATGCGCACTCCGATGCCACGCCATTTAGCCGCAACGGCCATATTGCTCGGTGATATATAGATGCCCGGCTCAACGGTTAACACCATGCCGACTTCGAGCACGCGCCACTGGCCACCCAGCTTGTAACTGCCGACATCGTGCACATCCATACCGAGCCAATGGCCGGTCTTGTGCATAAAGAATTCTTTGTAAGCCCCAGTCTCAATCAGTTCCGCAACGGTGCCCGTGAGCAGGCCAAGTCTGAGCAAACCGGCGGTAATCACGGCCAACGTCGCTTCATGGGCCTCATTCCAATGCGCACCAGCGCGGATCGCGGCGATCGCGGCATATTGCGATGCCAAAACCAGATCGTAGATTGCTCGCTGTTCCGGGCTAAACCTGCCACCGACCGGGAAGGTCCGGGTGATATCGGAGGCATAATATTGTAGCTCTGCCCCGGCATCGATCAGCACCAGATCACCGTCGCATAACTTTTGATTATTTTCGACATAATGCAATATGCAGGCGTTATCCCCGCCGCCGACAATGGCGCCATAGGCTGGGCGAGGGCTGCCAGCGAGCATAAAGTCGTGTTCGATTTCCGCTTGCAACTGGTATTCCCAAACCCCGGGCGTGCACGCCTTCATCGCCCGAATGTGGGCTTTGGCACTGATTTTAGCGGCGTCGGCCATGATCGCGATCTCTTGGCGCGATTTAATGAGCCGCATGTCGTGCAAAAGGTGGGCAATATCGGAAAAGTCATCGGGCGGTATCGCACCCTGACGGACCTTGCCTCGAATCAGATTGAGCCAGCCCATCAGACGGTTATCGAAGGCGCTATTGACCCCCATATGGGCATAGACCCGGGTTTTGCCTTCCATCAAGCCCGGCAGAATGTCGTCCAGGTCATCGATCGGGAAGGCATCGTCGGCAGAGTATTCCTGCACCACGCCACTGGGACCGGCGCGATAGCCATCCCATATCTCCCGCTCCTTGTTTTTATCACGCACAAAAAGCACATATTCAGCCGCTTTACGACCGGGCATCAAGACACAGAGCGCGTCCGGTTCGCCGAACCCGGTAAGGTATTGAAAGTCGCTATTTTGCCGAAAAGGGTAATGCACATCGTTGTTACGAATCTGTTCGACCGCCGAAGGGATGATGGCAATGCTACCCGGGTCCATCTGTGCCATCAGACGCAGCCGGCGTTCTCGATGTTCATTCTGACTGATCGTTTTCATAGGGGCTCTCTGCTAGTGGACGAGTTGATCTTCTGCTTTATTGGGCTGAGGTTCGTTGTATTCCAAAAACACCGTGAGTGCGCTCAAGCGGACATGTTCGGATATCGCCAGAAAATCGCTTTCACCGCTGGCCATTTCCTCACCGCTATGTGCATCCACCTGGGCAATTTCGGCCAAATCTTCCAAAATCTCCTGCAGTGTCGCCGGCATCTCACCAATTTCGGTCACCACGCCCGCTGCACCAAAGGCACCGAGGAAGCTGCCAACCCATTCCCCCAGGCCCCCCAGTCGATCGGCCAGAGGCGTGTCCTCATTGGGCAGTAAAAGATTAAAGGCCAGGCCTTCATCCTGCAGTTCGGCGAGGGTTTTAAAATAGAGACCCTGAATAATGGTGATATGCGCCGTCTCGAGTGTTTCGCTCGGTGCCATCTGATCCAGCGCCCAGTCTAGCCAGTCGTCCTGGCTCATGCGCTTGCCCGCCGCCAACACGCCAGCTAACGAGCCGTGCAAATAGTTCGGTGCTAGACTTGAACCGAGTTTAAAGAAGAGTGTTACCAGGTCGCTATATTGCAGTTCTATATCGGATTGATCGCTCTTACTCATGAATTCTCCAGTTAAAAGCGAGTTCACCGGCAATGGCTTTGCGCGCTTTGGTGCAATATTTCAATTAAGCAGCCATGCTATCATGCTCATCGGCTGGAAACAGCGACTCGGGTCGAATTATCCGACCGGGTGAGTGCTAGTGAACCCAGCTCTAAGGGCCAAAAAAGCCGAGGTTTTTACTGATTTTCAGAGATTTAGAGAGCTATAGTGACATTTGCCTTGAGTTCTCACACAATAAGGTAGCTTTGCACCGACGTGTATTGGCTTTTTTTATGGTTATTTTAGGGTTTGGTAGACAATGTCGAATCAGGACTTCCTGGCGCTCGAAGTAAAGATTGACGCGCTGATCAAAGAGTATCAACGGCTCGAACAGGAGAAACGCCTGTTACAGGCTGAGCGTGAAGCATGGAAAGCAGAACGAGCTCGGCTGATAAAACAGAATGAATTGGCTCGTTCTCGGGTTGAGACGATGATCGAACGGCTTAAGGCCATGGAGCAACCCAATGTCTGAGCAAAAGACCCTTACGGTAACCATTTTGGACCGAGAATACCGTGTGGCCTGTCCCCTCGGCCAGGAAAAACAATTAACCAACGCGGCCAACACGCTGAATGACAAGATGCGCGAAATTCGCGATACCGGGCGCGTTTTTGGCATTGAGCGGATTGCCGTAATGGCCGCCTTAAACCTGACCCACGAGTTACTGGAAGTAAAACCCAGCAGTGATAACGATCGCACTGCTATTGCTCGGCTCACGGCCAAGATTGATGGTGTTATGCCGTTTCAGGATAAAGATGCTAGTGGCTTAGATCTTCAGGACGATGATGAATTCTAGAGTATTACTCCTAACGTGAGGATTAGCCTGATCAACCGGCTGTTTCCCAGCAAAAGACCTCGCGGAGAAGTCCAGGCGGTTATTTCAGCCAGGGCCGGTAACGACCAAATTGCGACCACAGCGATAAATCGCCTAAAAGCACAAATTCAGCCCCACCTTTACACCGCACAACGAGCGCTACAGTCCCGCTATGACCGGTAATTTGACCTGACTCAGGCGATGCAATCGATCCGCTTTGAACCGATCAGCTTTGTCCTCGGTTTGGCCGATTAACGCTCGCTTTATCTCAGCCATAACGGCACTCACCAGCACTACAGCCGAACCTTTAAGGGACATGTGACCGTCACCACCGCAGAACCGTTAGGCGTCAGTATAGCCAGACTGGTGATGTCTGAGCAGGAACATTACCGCGACGCGTCGGGCAACGATCTAACCGTTGGGCACAATAACAACGGTGTTCAACTTTATTTCAATGGCATCATCATTCAATTTTATAACACAGGACAGTGGACTGGCGGTGCTTAAGCGGGTACTAGCGGCCTAAGGGCAACTCACTGGTGCCGCACGAGTTAGGCCATTTTCCGTCCCTATTTTGACCATTCTATAGCGCTTAGAAAAAACTTACATTTTACCTGCAGCCCAATGCTGACAAGCGATTAACGGCTATTAGATGTAATCAGCGGCACCCTTTTACGTTTTTTTTCAATGTTAAGACTGTCTTTTCTATAATTTCCCTTATACTGACTGGACTCCCTGGACTATTTGCCAGTCGCGAAAAGTCCTCGAGCCTATTTTACGAATTTAGGAGGTTTTCAGTCGATGATGTGTGCATGTCTGCTCTGCAGAAAGCCTAATTCATCGCGAAGGTCTCCGCCTTGAACTGCTTGGTTCAAGGTCTTACGTGATAGCGGTAGTCTGGGGAATATGTTTAGCGCCACCGCAGCGCACCGGTAGCGTCTATTAGCAGTTTGCAATGCTGCCTCTTTCGTGCACGATAAGCTCCCCTTTTCTTACCCGAGCCGCAATGGACATCCTAACCGCCAAGGTTCAACTTCGTAAAAAGCTGCGCAGCGCACGCCGCGGACTCAGCCCCCAACAACAGGCGCTAGCCTCAGACCGATTACTGCGCGTAATAAACCCCCTGCTCGGCCAACCCAGAAAACGACGTATCGCGCTCTATACCGCAATGGACGGCGAAATTGATCTCGCACCCCTTGTCGCTGCGTGCCGGCGGTGGCAGATAGAACTCTATTTACCGGTACTGCACCGCTTTAAAAACACCCTATTATTTGCCCGTTATGACGCTACCGGCCTGCTCCGGCCAAATAAATACGGCATTCCAGAGCCTTACCAGGCCTCCCTGATCAAGCCCTGGCAGCTCAACCTAGTATTGTTGCCGCTGGTCGGTTTCGATCAACAGGGCGGTCGCTTAGGCATGGGCGGCGGCTACTATGACCGCACCTTTGCAAGCGCCCAGCGTTGGCCAAAACGGCCTCGCCTCTTGGGTGTCGCCCATGAATGCCAGAAGGTCGCGCGCATTCCGCTGGCGGCTTGGGACATCCAACTCGACGGCATCGTCAGTGACCTGCGCCTTTACCCCAGCAGTCCACTATGACCGCATCCATCTGGTTGCTGAAAACCGAACCGGACCAGTTCTCGATCACCGACCTGGCCGCGCGCGGCTCGCCCGGCGAACGCTGGAACGGTATCCGTAATTATCAGGCGCGCAACTTCTTACGCACCATGGCGCTCGGCGATCTGGCCTTGATCTATCATTCGGCCTGTGCCCTGCCGGCCATTGTGGGCACTGCACGGGTTATCAG
>Ga0307492_10001161_pt1 | contig 10933 bp, 11 predicted proteins | sample SI3LmetaG_FD_202365 | JGI IMG/M metagenome (GOLD analysis project Ga0307492, IMG submission 202365) | Sea-ice brine microbial communities from Beaufort Sea near Barrow, Alaska, United States - SI3L | ecosystem: Environmental > Aquatic > Marine > Coastal | place: USA: Alaska | collected 2017-05-06
ATACTATTGGCGGCTCGATTTTATGCATATAGGGAGTTGGCAACCGGTTAATTTTCAGTGGCCGATTGTTCCCAATATTGTACTTTTGGCGTCGCATCAATTAGTTTCTGTTGCAGTTTTTCGTCATCAAGCGCGGTGCTTCTTAGTTCATGAATGTGTGCTTGAACGTTTATTCTGAATTTTTTAACTTCCCGCCACAGTTTTAATAATTGCTCACGTTCTTTCCCTGTCATATTGCTGCTTTCCTCAATGTCACTTGCTGCTAATAGAGGGCCCAACACTCTATAGCCTTTCTGTAAACGTTCACTTTGCTCAGTCTCGAACGCGACTAAAGGTGGCATATCATTACTCTGAGTAGGTTTAATAGGTGCTTCACCTTTGTTAAAGCGAGAAAATTGTTCAATATAGATTTGTTTGTCAACACTATCTGCGCTCTGCCATTCCTTAAGTGAATCCATATTTATTACAGTATTAGACACAGGATCAACTATAAACACCGTAGGCGTAGCAAAGTAATTTGGGTAGCCTACTAAGTTAGTGATGTCTCGTCGGTCTTCTAAGTAAGCAACATCGATAAATTGCGTGACATAGCGCTCAGCCAATACTGTTTGCATTTCGTCGGTAGAAAAATTTTCAGCTAAACCAACGCTATCATGGCACCACTGCGCGCCTAATACGATTAACGCATATTTATTTTCAGCCAGTGCTTTGCTTAATGCAGTTTCAGCTTGCAAAATAGGGTTTTCTGTAGGGGTGAAAACATAGTTTGAAAGGACATTTTTCTCCTCATCAGCTGCAGCCATAAATGCAGACGCAAAAATAACACATAAACAGACTGAGGCAACCTTCATCAGAATAGAAACTTTTTTTTTGGCTCGAATATTCATTGGTCGTTTATTTTTTAAGTGACTGTAAAATTAAGATATCACTTTTCACAAATAGAAACATTCTGATACGAGTGATTTGAGTAAAAAAATGAAATTCAGTTTATAATACAAACTCAACATGGGGTATTTGAGTGAATCCATTTTCAAAAGTAAATTCAAAATTTAAGCAAGCAATTAGAGAAAAGGCAATAAAACGCGCAGAAACTCGCATTGTGTTAGCGAAGAAGAAGCCGCAAGACTTTACAGAGGACGAATTGGAAGTGATTGTCCAAGAAGAAGAATCCAAAATCTATTCCACAATCAAAGAAAAAGGTGTCCTTGCGGTTCTTGCTGTTTTAGGTATTGGGATATTTGGTTAAGCTATGAATAAACTTATCAACATCATTCTTTCTGGCTTGTTATGGCGCAAATATAAATTTTTTATTCTTAGCCTTATCATATTGGTTGCGTTTATTTTGGTGGTTGGCCAAGTACATCAGGACTACCTAAGATATAACGAGTTGCAGGAAATACCGACTAATATCGGTTTGTCATTTGCGGTGAAATGGCTGATATGGGTATCTAGCATTACTCTATTTTTAGTTGCTAACCATTATTTCAATCGATATAAGCGCCAACAAAAAGAACTTGCATCTGAGCAATCAAATAGCGCACTGAGCAAGTTACTAAAGTGGAAATCGCGTTTTGATAATAACGCTGAATCGTCACTAAGGTACTCAAGTGAAGAATCGAGCACTTCTAAACAAAAAGGGAGTGCGACAGCCAAAGTTGCTGAAATTGATGTCCATGATGGCGTCGACCCGTTTGCGGCGATAAGAAAGAAAGACAAACTTCGCAGCTACGCCGATGTTGTGATTGAGCAAAAGCCAAATAAGCCAATTTAGGTAATAGAGTGTTGCAGGTGCGTCTAAAAAACGTAAGGTATCGATTATTTTTAATGGCGCTTTTGTTGAGCCTCTGTGCATAATATTGTGTTTTGGTGTAACGTACTCAACATTAATTATAATAACAACGACCCCAACGCGATCTCGATATGTCAATAAACTATGTACCACTTTTGCCCCAACATTTTGATGCAGTTATTGCTTTAGGTAATAAAGTGCATGGTGATAATTATCTAGATGAAAATAGCTTAACTGATTTGTATCAACGCAGTTGGTCAGACAATATTAATGCTAGTTGGGTTGCTGTGCGTTCGCCAGATCAGGTCGATCCGCATAATGTTACCTCAGTAAGAAATACGCCAGACGGTTATTTGATTGGCTTTCGCCTTACCACCGCCATTAGTCAATGGTTGCCCGATAAGTGGTGTTCGCCGCTACTTTGGGGGATCCCTAAAGAGAAAATTTGTTATTTCAAATGTAATACAGTGGATACTGAAATGAGGGGACTTGGTATAGGCTCGACCTTATTGAAAAAATCAATTGTTACCTCAAAGCAGCAGGGGGCGCTGGCAGGAGTCGCACATATTTGGCTAGCTAGTCCTGGTAACTCTGCTTTTAGTTATTTTAAAGCTTGTGGGGGTGAATTAGTTAAAGAGCATGCAAATAGATGGCAGCAATATAGTATTGAAGATAGCTACGACTGCCCTGTCTGTGGTGTTTTATGTCAATGTACGGCGGCTGAAATGATACTGCGATTTAACGAATTAGGTGACTAATGTACGATCCACTTATTGATGATATTCCACCAAGCGACCAACAACAGCCCGATAGTTTTTGGACGTCAGGTAAAGATTCTGTAAGTTATGCGCCACTTGTTGGCGAGCATAAAACTGATGTTGTGATCATTGGTGCTGGTTATACGGGGTTATCATGTGCTCTGCACTTAGCTCAAGAACACGCAGTACAATGCACTGTTATTGAGGCTAACCAACCTGGTTGGGGTTGCAGTGGCCGCAATGGCGGCTTTGTGCTGCCAGGGACGGGGAGGCTAAGTGTTCAACAAATGCGAAAACGCTGGGGGAAACCAGTAAGCCAGGCTATATATGCAGAATACCTCAATTCAATTGATACTGTTTCTCAATTAATAGATGAGGGAATTGATTGCGAACGCACTGCAGGTGGTTATTTAAAGTTAGCCCACAAGCCATCTTTAGTAAGCGCACTTCACCATCAAGCAAATGAATTGGCTGTGGATTATGGTGATTCAATATTGTCACTTTCAGCAGATGAAATTTCTACTACATATTTGTCGGGCACGCGGTCCTACGGTGGTATTTACTACCCTAATGCGTTTGGTATAAACCCCTGGTTATTGTGCCAAGGTGTCGCAAAAAAGGCGGCAGAAGCCGGCGCGAATATCTGCGGAAATAGCGCAGTGATAGATTGCCAAAAAATTAATGGAAAGCATGTATTAAGAACTAAGTCGGGTTCAATTACGGCAAATACACTCATCGTTGCGACTAATGGGTATGGTCAACGCAATTTATATGAGGGGTTAAAAGATCGCACTTTCCCAGTTATATCTAGCATTATTGTGACCGATCCCTTAACTCCTCAACAACTGCTAGATGTTGGAATGTCTCAGGGCTTAATGGTTATGGATACAAGGCCTTTAAAATATTACTATCGGATACTCCCTGACAACCGCTTGTTATTTGGAGGTAGAGGAGCGATTGAAGGAAGACACGCGAATAACACTAAGTACCAAAAAGCACTAAAGAATGGTCTTTTGGCAACGTTCCCTAGTTTACATCAAGTGAATATAAGTGCCTTTTGGAGCGGGTGGGTAAGCGTTTCATTAGATGATTATCCGCGCGTTTATAATGATCAACAGAACAAAACGTTGTATAGCAGTGGTTATTGCGGTGCAGGCTTAGCTTTTTCTATTCAAGCAGGAAAACGCCTGGCGCAATTGCACTGTGCTCCACACAAATTGCCTGACCTTCCGTTTTGGAAATCACCGCTCAAACAATTTCCTTTCGCTCTAGCTCGACGACCGGCTTTAAAAACCTTTTACGCTTGGGAGGCATTTAAACGAAAAGTAGGAATATAAACGCTTGATGATGCGTGTATGGTATCTAGTGGTTATGCTAATAAAGCCACTTTAGTTCGCTGGCGCTTAAAATCAGGACTATAACAAATCAATAGTGGGCTAGCGCAGAGCTAAGGTTGTGTTTGTAACTCCATATCTATATGCATAATGCCATCTTCATCATAGGGTTCACTGAACGGTGTAAAGCCTAATTGGGTATAAAATGTCTGTAAATAAACCTGAGCACCGATTTGAATAGTTTTATCAGGCCAATGCTGTTTACAAATATTAATTGCCTCCAACATTACTAATTTTGCGAGCCCATGACCTCTCTCCGATGATGCCACTGCCACACGACCAATACTCGGACCGTTATATGAGATACCAGGTGCTAGACATCTTGCGTAAGCAATGACCTTGTTTACCGATTCTGTTTGGCTGTTGAGTAAAGGATCCGACGCAGTTTCAACTAACAGGTGCAGGGTATTCGAGTGGATGTCTTTGTCGTCTAAATCCGAATATACACAGTTTTGCTCTACCACAAAAACATCACTGCGAAGTTTCAAAGCACTGTAGAGTGAAAAATTAGATAGTTCCGCAAATTGGTAACTACTAAAAGAGGGCGCAATCGTGTATTTGAAAGTGTTCAATCTTCTGTCATGCCTTTAACGGTTTAGTATTTCAACGTCACTCTAGCTTAACACTTGACTAACTTCTACTTTTCTATACAAGTAGCAACACAAAATGTTTTTCGGGGTTTTTGATAACTAATCGGACTTTGAAATTCGCGTTATCTATTTACCTTATGACAATTGGTGCATCCTCCAGCAACTTTCCCCGCAAAGTAATAACGAGGTTGCACAAAAGAAGCCGCAACCTTTGCTTTATCAACCTTACTCGTAAAGTCTTGCATATAGTCTTCCATAAACGGGTGGTTTGTACCTTCGCTACCCGTTTTTAGTCTTGCAGCTATCGCTCCCATGCCTCTCAGCGCGGTTAGTACTTCTTCGCGTTGTAATTCTATTTCAGCTGGAGTGTCACCAGAAGGTTTAGACAAAGCTTGTTCGAGTAAGCTCATTTGCTGTGCCAATTTACCCATATCTGAGCTCAAAACAGCTTGTTCAGTATATTTAAAATCAGGAGGATAAGTTACTTTGCGTATCGAAGCCGCAAATTGATTGCTGCATCCCGCTAAGACTATTGCGCTAATTGCTGCAATAAAAACGGTTTTACATAACGATATTTTTAAGTTACTCATACTCACAAATTCCTTCACAAGGGGTCTAAATTGGAGGTTAAAGTGCTAGTTCAGTTTTTTGAATGACGCTAAACAGTTCGTCTTTAAGATAAAGTCGGCGTTTCTTTAATGACTCTAAATAATCATCGTCAAAGGTGAGTTGTTTTCTTCAATACGATGCAGTTTGCTCTCTACGTCATGGTAGCTATCAGACAATTTGGTAAAGTGTGCATTATGCATTTTCAAGTGTCGAATTGTATGGTGATGGTCAGGGAACTCGCTCAGTAATGTGTGCGTGTCTAATTGCATAATGATTATCCTAAATTCACTTTGTGTAACCTTATTTTAGGCAAGCAGTATTTTTAAGTATTGATCTGTATCAGTTTACATAGACGTTGCTAAATTTTATTGAATCGGGGGATAATTATTCTGCCCTGCTAATCTGAGATATTACTGACGGTGGAAATAAAAAATGCTACTAGTGCGCAAATACGAGTGAATGCAGCGTTCTGTAAAATTTGTATCGTTAATGTTCTTATAGTTACTCCATTAATTAATCAGTTTACCTAGCTGATTAACGGGTGGAATATCAGAACCTTGGCATATAAGTGGACCAGGATATTGTTTCGATGTTGGAAAACAAAGACAGCGTATGATGAACCAACATATTTAGAAGCATTGAAGCGGGATTACCCTCATTAAGATATGCGGTGGAAAGCAAGTTTTAGGGCTTGCGGTCCACCTCAGGGCTTGTTTTCAATGCACTAATAAGCAATACATTAGCTTGTTTTATGTTACGTGATAACCAATATTTTATTCAACGAAATAGTCTTCACCCGACTTAGACGTAAAGGTGGTTTGCGCTGGGAATTCAACTTGCGTAGCTGACTCGCCGGTATTTATCTTGCTATGAGCATTAACAACCAACTCGATGTGAACGTTATTTTCTTTTAGCACTATTGATTCTGGAGTCTCTTTGCACCCTAAAAAGGCGACAAATTGTTTTGGTTGGGCTAAACCACAATGAGTGCCGTCTGCAAAAAATGCCATAATGTGACAAAAGTAAACAACGTACTGTTTCACATCTTTATGAGAACCGTTTTGCAATGCAAAGTACTGGTCTAATATTTCATTCGGCTCAAGGTAACTATTAATCAGGTCCGACGTCATATGCGGAGGTGTCTCACCAAAAGTAGTCACTAGTTCCGGCATAAATGATTGCTTTTCAATTTCGAAGCGATTAACTGCAGCTAATGGCATGTTCATAATGTATTCTCCAATATGTCTAGTTTTTGAGTCTGTGCTTCTTCGATATAAAGAGCATAGCGCATTTTTATATAAAATTTCACAAAGAAAATTACACAGAGTAAATTTTACAAAAAGTAAGTCATTTGACAATGTTGTATTTTAAGAATAAAAGCAATTGATCGCCAGAAGGCGAGATGTATATAGACAATATTTTAACTTCTAGGCAAGAAGAAATTTAACGCGTACGCCTCCTTAAACTAGACGTTGCAGTTTTGGCCTAAGAAAAATAGCTTGGATTAAAGTGGACAAAAGGCATGACTTATAATCAGCCCATCATAACTATAATGGGCTGATTATTCCTGCTTACCTGGGCATCAAATGTTCAATGAAGTAATTAGTTTGCATTGTTCCTAAGTGAAGCGATGTGCCTTCACCTTCAACAATTCCGTGGCGTCGATTGGGATATGCCATAAAATCGAATTGGCGATTATGTTTAATTAGTTCATTTATCAATCTCTCTGTGCCTTGATAATGAACATTGTCGTCTCCCGTACCATGCACTAGTAGTAACTTGCCTTGAAGATTTTTCGCATGGGATATAGGTGAAGCACTTTTGTAATTGTCTTCAAAGTCTGAAAGTAAGCCAGAATAGCGTTCTTGGTAGATTGAATCATACAAGCGTTGATCAGGAACTGGTGCCCTAGATACGCCAACTTGGTAAAGTTCAGGATAGCGGAATAGCAAATTGAGTGTCATAGAGCCGCCACCAGAGTGACCCCAAACACCTACTCTTTCACAATCAATATATTCCCAACGCTTACAAATGGCTTTCAATGCATCTGATTGATCACGAGATGCGAGAGGCCCAATATTACCGTAAACGGATCGACGCCAATCTCTTCCTCTGGGTGAAGGAGTGCCACGGTTGTCGATAACAGAAATAATGAAGCCCTTTTGTGTCATCATTAAGTGCCACATATTGCGAGCGTGCCACTTATCAACAACACTTTGACCGGCTGGTTCACCATAGACATAATTAATAATTGGATATTGCTTGTTTCTATCGAACGCTGGTGGCCTGATTATATAACCATCAAGTCGAAGACCATCTTGTGCTTCAACGCTATAGAATTCATGTTTACCTAGTGCCAGGTTGTCTAATTTTTTTACCAACTCTGCGTTGTCTTCAAATACACGCTGAATCTTATGCTCGGGCAATGATATTAGGCTGTAAACTGGCGGTTTAAGAAAACTTGAGTAGGTATGAATTGCCCATTTTGAATCCGATGAGGTATTGTAATTATTGGTACCAGAAAACGCTTTAGGTGTCACTTTTTCCATCTGACCACTGCCATCAAGGCGGGTACGATAGAGATAACGTTGGGTTGGGTTTTCAGGTGAAGCGATGAAATATAACCAATTATTTGCCTCATCCGCAGATATAAATTCGGTGACATCAAAATTACCTGTCGTCAGATCAGTTAGCGACTTTCCGTCACGGGACACTTTATAAATATGTCTCCAACCATCACGCTCACTCTGCCACAGAAAAGCTTCCGAATTTTCAAGCCAGAAGGGGTCGTCAAATAACTCAAGATAGGTCTCCTCTTTTTCAGTAAATACTGCGGAAATATCACCAGTTGCAGCATTTGCATAATAAAGCGTATTGGTATCCTGCTTGCGATTCATTTGCTGAATTAGAATTTGTTCAGAACTATCCGCCCAATTCATGCGCGGAACATACATATCTTTGGGTATACCCGGTAAAGTGACCCAAATAGTTTTTGCATTGGCAATGGACACAATGCCTATGCGTGGAGCCGAATTATCTTCGCCAACCTTAGGGTAGGGGATTGCAGTAACTTCAGGGTAAAGAGTATCAGTGTTATTAATGATGAAAAAATCTTTGGCAGCATGTGTATCAAATTGCCAATAGGCAATGCGCTGGCTGTCCGGACTCCAACGAAATCCATCTTGAATACTGAATTCCTCTTCATACGCCCAATCAAAAAGGCCGTTGATGATTGATTCTGAAGCATCAGTGGTTAATGCTTTGATACTTTGATTAGCTAAATCTTGTGAATATATATTATTGTTCACAACGTATGCAAACTTGGAACTATCGGGTGAAAATTTGCCGAACATCATTTGACTGGCAGCAGATTGCTCACCACCTAGTTTCCATAAATTACCATCTTTAAGGTTGAGTACCCAATATTCACCCCGCGTTTTATCACGCCACACGTACTTGGCATTTGTATAGATTAGAAGCATGTTTTGATCTTTAGACCATTGATAATCATCTACAACTAATGCTTTCGTTTCTCCTTTAGGGATAAGTTGTTTTAGCGTAATTAAAATAGTGCGTTCTAAGGTGGCTGGGTCATATTGCACAATTTCTTCATACACTTTGATGTCATCGCCATACTGGTCTTTATCCAAGACCGAATCTTTAAACCCTTGTGCTGTTTCTAGTGCGGTAAACTTTGAACCTTTTTTTTCCCATCGAATCGCTCCAGGACGCTTGGCATTGTATTCATAATCCTGAAATATTGCCTCATTAGTAAGATAGGTTTCTTGCGCGTTATCTTCAATAGGCCCATTTGATTTAACGCAAGCAACTATAAATAAACCAACAGCAGCTACCGTCATTATTTTGATAACAGACAGTGACTTTAATAAATTGAGATTTAGCATTATTTGTCCTATTTAAATTGGGTTATATCCACGGCTCTAATTTTTAAGGTTGCTGTTGCCAAGCTAACTTCAAGAAAAAAAGCAATCAAGCCGCCAGTTAAGAAAATCATGCACAGCATAAAACTAACTATAATAGTGGTATCTAAATTTGTGCTTATCAAGCCATTGATCATCACTAACATAACGTTAAAACAAGTAACCACAGCTGATGCAATCAAGAAATTTATCGACCAATTAGCCAGTCTCATACGCTTATTTAATGCTTCAATTTCGAGTATTGCCTTATCATTTATACGTTCTGGTTCTTCCCGAGCTAAACTTACAAACCATCTTGCTCTGTCTATTATCCTCGACACGCGACCGGTGGCAACGTTGACCAGATTACCAATACCAACGATAAGAAAAATAGGAGCCAAAGCCAACTGAATAATTTCAACTGCGTTGGATGTAATAATTATTTCCACAGTGGTCTCTTTTTTAAGTTTTCATTACTTAATACGCATCAAATACAGGTAAATTGTACCAAAAATGACTCGCGTAATGTCAAAATTGTGCCGGCGCTTAAGATACCATTATTACAGGCGACAGAATGTTATCTCTCGTCATTTATTTAACTCATTTAATTTCTGATGGGGTGTCATGTAATCAATAGCTCGCTAGGTTTTCTCTTACAAAAAAGGTTGCCAAATAGAATGAGCGGTTGGCTCGATAGTCTTTTTAGCCGCAATTCCGCTAGCAACTTTCTCTATTGCATCAGCAATTTTGTTTACGTCCATTGCGCTCATACACGGATGCAGACTAACTCTAACCCAACCGGGTTTTAAATCTTGCAGCTCATCATCAAGTTGGTCAGTAATGCTTTTGGATGTGCAATAATCAATATCCAACAAGTGATGACCATATGTGCCAGCGCATGCACAACCACCACGAGTTTCGACTTGAAAATCATTACTCAAACGCTGCACTGCGGTTTTATAGTCAATATCGTTAAATACAATCGAGAATATGCTTAGGCGTTGACTATGTTGATCAGACAACACCCTCACACCTTCAATTCTTTCTAGGCGCTTGAACAAAATAGCATTTAGATATTGCTCTCGCTCATAAATACGTTGAGTTCCCATTTCATCTTTCAATTGAATTGCCATCGCGGTGCGTATCGTTTGCAAAATACCCGGAGTACCGCCGCTTTCTCTTTGCTCAATATCTTCAATAAAGCGATGTTCACCCCATGGATTCGTCCATAAAACAGTGCCGCCCCCCGGCTGTTCTGGTATCTTATTTTGATAAAGATGCTTATTAAAGAGCAGGACACCTGATGAACCAGGTCCACCTAAAAATTTATGTGGAGAAAAAAATATGGCATCGAGCCATTCGCCTTCTGCAGGGTGCATGTTGATCTCGACATAAGGAGCTGATGCAGCAAAATCAACAAAACAAACTCCGCCGTTTTCATGCATTTTTTTTGCTATGTTTCGATAAGGTGTTTCGATACCCGTTACATTCGATGCTGCTGTAATCGAGGCTATTTTGATTTTTCGATGTTGCTCATTTATTAGGTCACGCTCCAACCACTTGATATCTATTTCATCACCGTCTAAGGCCGGTATAATTCTTAGTTCAACTAAACTTTCAATCCACATTGTATGATTACTATGATGTTCACGATGAGTAATGTAAACCAAGGGCTTTTCTCCCATCGTTGCCATCACAGCTGCACGATGCTGCTCGTGACACCACCAACCCATCATACGCATCAGTTTAGCTAAAGCTCCGGTCATGCCGCTGCCTACATTTAACAAAACGTCCTCGGTCGATGCATTAACATGTTTTTTAATTATCTGTTCAGATTCATGTAACCACGTTGTCATTACACGACCAGTATAGC
>Ga0307492_10001162_pt1 | contig 10931 bp, 7 predicted proteins | sample SI3LmetaG_FD_202365 | JGI IMG/M metagenome (GOLD analysis project Ga0307492, IMG submission 202365) | Sea-ice brine microbial communities from Beaufort Sea near Barrow, Alaska, United States - SI3L | ecosystem: Environmental > Aquatic > Marine > Coastal | place: USA: Alaska | collected 2017-05-06
GTCATAACTTTCGGTATAATAATAAGTAAATAAAAAAGATAGGTAGATAAATGAAGTTTTCATTAAATAGGGAATTATTACTTAAACCGCTTTTATTGGTTTCAGGTGCAGTTGAACGTAAAAGCACTTTACCTATCCTTGGTAATATTCTACTAGATATTAGTGGGCAGTCACTTACGTTAACAGCTACTGATTTAGAGCTTGAAATGGTTTCTTACACTCAAATTGATAATCAGGGTGAAGATGGAAAAATTACTATTCCAGCTAGAAAGCTTCTTGATATCTGTAAAAGTTTACCTGATGATTCAATGCTATCTTTTGAATCGACTAATGAAGCAATCACTATTAGTACAGGAAGAAGTAAATATTCTTTATCCACATTACCTGCAACCGATTTTCCTAATATTGAAGAATGGAAAGGTGATGTAGAGTTTCAACTTTTCAAATCAGATCTTCTTCGTTTAATAGAAAGTACTCATTTTTCCATGGCAAATCAAGATGTTAGGTATTATTTGAATGGGATGTCTATTGAAACTGAAGGTAATGAAATACGTTCTGTTGCAACAGATGGACACCGTTTAGCTATTTGCAAAATATCATCTAATGGTTTAACGCTACCTTCAAGGCAAGTAATTGTTCCACGTAAAGGTATTTTAGAAATTATACGCTTGCTTGATCCTGTTGAAGAAAATGTTCAAGTTTTTCTTGGTTCTAACCATATTCGTATAATAGATACAGAATTCTCATTTACGAGCAAATTGGTAGATGGGAGATTCCCTGATTACCGTCGTGTATTACCACGCAATGGGGATAAAGTATTAAACACGAGTAAAGATAATTTGCGTCAACTTTTATCTCGCGCGTCTATTTTATCGAACGATAAATTTAAAGGTGTACGTCTAAATTTTTCACCCCAAGAACTAAAAATTACAGCGAATAATCCAGAACAGGAACAAGCAGAGGAAGTTTTAGAAATTGACTTTCCTTATGATGAAGTTGAAATTGGTTTCAACGTTAATTATGTTTTGGATGTTTTAAATGCGATAAAAGAACCAGAGGTAAAATTTACATTAGCGGATGCAAATAGTAGTGTAGTTATCGAAGGTGCTGAATCCAATGAAGCTATTTATGTTGTCATGCCAATGCGCTTGTAATGAGTATAGAAAAACTTACCGTTTTTGATTTTAGAAATTTAGCCTCTGATCCAATTGAACTAAATGATAGTATAAACTTTATTATAGGTGATAATGGTAGTGGTAAGAGTAGTTTACTAGAAGCCATTTTTTATCTTGGGCATGGTAAGTCATTTAGAACATCGCAAGTTGAAAATTTAGTTACACACAATAAAACCAAATTTATTGTGAGTGCTAAAGATACTAATGCATTACAACTTGGTGTAGCTAAAGATTTTAAAACAGGAGTTACTGAAATAAAAATTGCAGGTGAAAAACATCGACAATTATCCCAATTAGCAAAGAACATAGCAGTACAGGTTATTACACCTGAAAGTTTCAAACTTTTTTTTGGTGGACCTAAACAAAGAAGACGTTTCATAGATTTAGGTTTGTTTCACGTGAAACAATCATTTTCTGACTCTTGGAAAGAGTTCTCTAGGATCAGTAAACAGAGAAACGCTTGTTTACGTAATAGGGTAGACAATGAAACACTTAATTACTGGACGAATATTTTTTGTGAGTCTTCTGTTAAAGTAGCTAGGCTACGTGATGAATATATTAAAAAGTTATCTTTAGAACTCCAGCCTTGGTTAGAGCTAATGTTGCCTAGTCTAGCTGATGATATTTCTATTTCATATATGCAAGGTTGGAATAGCAAAAAATCACTGAAAGATGTTTTACTGCAAAATAAAGAACGAGAAATAAAATCAGGTTTTAGTCTTTATGGAGCACAAAAATTTGATGTTAAATTTCTAACAGGTAATGTGGTCATTGATAACCAGTTATCACGAGGACAACAAAAGTTGTTTTTACTGGCTTTAACTTTTGCTCAAGCAAAATTGATCGAAAAAGTTAAACGAGTAAAACCAATTTTATTGATTGATGATGTGGGTGCTGAATTAGATTTTAATTCTAGAACCTTACTCAACAACGCAATCAATAAATTAAACTGCCAAGTTATCATCACGGCAATAGATAAAACGGCAGTAGAACCATTGGTTCCAACTGATAATAATTATAAGATGTTTCACGTGAAACATGGACAAATCTCAGCAATAGGTAAATAGGCTATACGCTATGACAGTAGAAAATGAATACGGCTCAGACAGTATCAAAGTTCTAAAAGGACTTGACGCTGTACGTAAAAGACCAGGAATGTATATTGGTGACACGGATGATGGCAGTGGTTTGCATCATATGGTATTTGAAGTTTTAGATAACTCTATAGATGAAGCGTTAGCAGGTCACTGTAGTGAAATTGTTGTTAAAATTCACACGGATGGTTCTGTATCTGTTAAAGATGATGGCCGTGGTATTCCAACTGATATTCATCCTGAAGAAGGTATTTCAGCTGCTGAAGTCATAATGACAGTACTTCATGCAGGTGGTAAATTCGGTGGTGAAGACTCGGGTTATAAAGTTTCTGGCGGTCTTCATGGTGTTGGTATTTCAGTAGTCAATGCGCTTAGCAGTAAGTTGAAACTGAATATTCGCCGAGCGGGAAAACTATTTGAACAGATATACAGTGGAGGAGAACCAGATGCTCCTTTAGCTGAGGTAGGTGTTAGTGATAAAACAGGTACTGAAGTACGTTTTTGGCCTAGTGAAGATACGTTTACAGACGTGCTATTTCATTACGATTTATTAGTTAAACGTATTCGTGAATTATCTTTCTTAAATTCTGGCATTTCAATACGTTTGATCGATGAACGTGAAGTTGGTAAAGAAGACCATTTTAAATTTGATGGTGGTATTCAAGCTTTTGTTGACTACTTAAATACCAATAAAACACCAGTTAATGAAGAAATATTCTATTTTGATTTAGAACGTGAAGACGGAATTATCGTTGAAGTTGCAATGCAATGGAATGATGGTTTCCAAGAAAGTATTCACTGTTTTACTAATAATATACCTCAACGCGATGGTGGTACTCACTTAAGCGGTTTCCGTACAGCTTTGACACGTACGCTTAATAGCTACATGGTTAAAGAAGGTCTTAATAAGACAAAGAAAGGCGGAAGCACAGAAACAAGTGCATCAGGAGATGATGCTCGTGAAGGTTTAACGGCCGTAATATCGGTTAAAGTACCAGATCCAAAATTCTCTTCACAAACTAAAGACAAGTTAGTTTCTTCAGAAGTAAAAACTGCTGTAGAACAAGCGATGGGCGAAAAGCTAGGTGAATACCTTTTAGAGAAACCTTCTGTTGCTCGTACTATCATCATGAAGATTGTTGATGCGGCTAGAGCGCGTGAAGCTGCTCGTAAAGCGCGTGAAATGACACGTCGTAAAGGTGCATTAGATATAGCTGGTTTACCTGGTAAATTAGCAGATTGTCAGGAAAAAGATCCTGCGTTATCCGAACTCTATATTGTGGAAGGAGACTCTGCTGGTGGTTCAGCCAAGCAGGGAAGAAATCGTCGAAACCAAGCAATATTGCCATTGAAAGGTAAGATTCTTAACGTTGAAAAAGCACGTTTTGATAAAATGATATCTTCACAAGAAGTTGGTACATTAATCACCGCTTTAGGTTGTGGTATTGGCCGTGATGAATATAACCCAGAGAAACTGCGTTACCACAGTATCATTATAATGACCGATGCTGATGTCGATGGATCTCATATACGTACATTATTACTGACATTTTTTTATCGTCAAATGCCAGAAATAATGGAACGCGGTCATATCTTTATTGCTCAACCACCACTTTATAAAGTTAAAAAAGGTAAGCAAGAACGTTACATTAAAGATGATGAGGGCTTAACTGAATATTTAACTACTTTGGCATTAGAAAATGCTGAAATTCATGTTAATGAATCAGCTCCTGCTATATCTGGTATGTTTTTAGAAAAATTGGTAAATCAATACCGTAAAACACATGACATAATTAAACGTGTATCACGTCAAATTCCTGCTGATATATTAGAAAAAATGATCTACAGCAAGGAAATCGTTAAAGCTGACTTTAACGATAAATCAAAAGTTGAAGCATGGACTAATGACATAATACATCAATTAGATAACCAAGATGGTAATGGTTCTATTTACTCAGCAAGCATAAAGCACGATCAAGAAAGAAATATCTACTTTCCAAGCTTTAATGTACGTCAGCATGGCATTGACCATATTTATGACTGTGGCTATGAGTTTATTCATTCAAAAGAGTTCGAAACTATTTTTGGATTAAACACTGCAATCAATGGTTTAATTGAAGAAGGTGGATTTGTTAAGCGTGGTGAAAAAGTTAAGCCAGTTAATAGTTTTTTAGAAGCACTTAATTGGCTAATGGCTGAATCGAAACGAGGTCAATACATACAGCGTTATAAAGGATTGGGTGAAATGAATCCAAGTCAGTTATGGGAAACTACCATGGATCCTGCAACACGTCGTATGCTTCAAGTAACTATTGAAGATGCAATAGCCGCAGATCTATTATTCACCACTCTAATGGGTGATCATGTAGAGCCACGTAGAAATTTTATTGAAGCAAATGCATTGAATGTTTCTAACTTAGATATCTAGTTTTACTTGAACATTTAAAATTAAAAATGCCCGGACATCAAATCTGGGCATTTTAACATTCAGTAATACGGTAAATAATGAAATTAAGTAATTACAGGATAAAAACTCAGATATTGTTAACTTGTTACTAGGCTAATAATACCGCTGTCGGTATACTTAATATCATTAGCCGTTATCGGTAAAATCAACACGAATAATGAATCGGAAAATTATGAGTACGTTCAATATAAAAACATTTCAAGGTTTAATCTTTCAGCTACAAGACTACTGGTCTCGTCAAGGCTGTGTCATCGTTCAACCATTAGATCTCGAAGTAGGTGCTGGCACATTCCACCCTATGACATTTTTGCGTTCTATTGGCCCTGAGCCTATCAGTAGTGCATATGTTCAACCATGTCGACGTCCTACAGATGGTCGTTACGGTGAAAATCCAAATCGCCTACAACATTACTATCAATTTCAGGTCATGCTAAAACCTTCACCAATAAACATCCAAGAATTGTACCTGAATTCTTTAAAAGAACTTGGTCTTGACCCACTTGTACATGATATTCGTTTTGTCGAAGACAACTGGGAATCTCCAACTTTGGGCGCTTGGGGATTAGGTTGGGAAATTTGGCTTAATGGCATGGAAGTTTCTCAGTTTACTTATTTTCAACAAGTAGGTGGCTTAGAATGTACGCCAGTAACTGGAGAGATTACCTATGGTCTTGAACGATTAGCTATGTATATTCAAAATGTAGATAGTATATATGATCTTGTTTGGGCGGATGGTCCAATGGGTAAAGTACTATACGGTGATGTATTCCATCAAAATGAAGTTGAACAATCAACTTATAATTTTGAATATGCTGACGTAGATGCGTTGTTTAATACTTTTGATCAATGTGAAAAAGACAGCCAGAAACTAATTGAAGCGGGTTTAGCATTACCTGCTTACGAACAAGTAATGAAAGCTTCACATGCTTTTAACTTGTTAGATGCTCGTCACGCTATTTCTGTGACTGAACGTCAACGTTATATACTACGAGTTAGGACATTATCTAAAGCATGTGCACAGGCCTATTATGATAAGCGTGAAGAATTAGGTTTTCCTCTTTGTAAGAATAATAACACCTCTGAGGATAAGTCATCATGAATACTGAAACATTATTGATAGAACTAGGTACAGAAGAGTTACCACCACAGTCATTAAAAAATCTAGCGGTTACTTTTTACCAGCAAATTAAAGATCAATTAGACAGTGCAGATTTAGCTTATGAAGATATCAAATGGTTTGCTACACCTCGACGATTAGCAGTGAAAGTAAGTAAGCTTGTTGAAAAGCAAACTGACAAAAAAATAGAAAAACGTGGGCCAGCACTAAACGTAGCTTTTGATGCTGAAGGCAATGCGAGTAAAGCTGCACAAGGTTGGGCACGTTCAAATGGTATTAGTGTTGAAGAAGCACAACGTTTAAAAACAGATAAAGGTGAGTGGTTACTTCATCGCACTACACAAGCGGGTAAATCAATAGAAGCTTTAATTCCAGCAATGATTAATATTGCTGTCAGTAAGTTACCAATTCCTAAGCCCATGCGTTGGGGAAGTACGCGTACACAATTTATTCGTCCAGTTCATACATTAACAATAATGTTTGGCAATAAAGTTATTGCTGGTGAAACGTTAGAAGTAAGTTCAAGTAATGTCGTTACAGGTCATCGTTTTCACCATGAAGGTTTAGTGACTTTAGCGCATGCTGATGAGTACGAAGAAAAATTAAACGCGGCATTTGTTCAAGTGGATTATGAACAACGACAAGCATTAATTTTAGAGCAAATTAATAAAGCTGCTGATCAGTTAAATGGTGAAGCGTTAATTGATGATGAGTTATTAGAAGAAGTAACGGGATTAGTTGAATGGCCAGTTATACTCATTGGTAGTTTTGACGAAGCATTTTTAAACGTGCCGGCAGAACCGCTTATTTACTCAATGAAAGACCATCAAAAATACTTTCCAGTAAATGACAAAAATGGTCAGTTATTGAATAAGTTTATTTTTGTATCAAATATCGAAAGTAAAGACCCAAGCCAAGTGATTAAAGGTAACGAAAAAGTTATTCGTCCACGTTTAGCGGATGCGGAATTTTTCTTTAAAACGGATAAGAGTAAAACTTTAGCGTCACGCTTAGAAAGTTTATCCACGGTATTGTTTCAAAAACAATTAGGTACCCTAAAAGAGAAGTCTGAACGAATTGCGACATTGAGCGGTATGATCGCTATTAAAATTGGTGAAAACTCAGAGCAAGCAACTCGTGCTGGTTTATTAAGTAAAACTGACTTAATGTCAGACATGGTATTAGAGTTCCCACAAGTACAAGGTACTATGGGTAAATATTACGCTCAAAATGATGGTGAAGCTAAAGAAGTAGCACAAGCATTAGAAGACCAATATAGGCCTCGTTATTCAGGTGATGCTTTACCTGAAGGCAATATTGGGTGTGCTGTTGCGATTGCTGATAAAATTGACAGCCTAGTTGGTATCTTTGGTATTAACCAACCACCCAAAGGTGATAAAGACCCGTTTGCACTTCGTCGCGCAGCGATTGGTTTGATAAGAATTATCATAGAAAAAAAATTGCCTTTAGATATCAAAGATCTAATTGAAGAAAGCGTTAGTTTGTACAGTAATAAGCTTTCAAATGAAAAGGTAAATAGCCAAGTAATTGATTTTGTTCTCGGTCGTTTTAGAGCATACTATCAAGAACAAGGTATTTCAGTTGACGTTATTCAAGCGGTATTGGCAAATTCATCTACAGCCCCTCTAGATTTTGAAAAGCGTATTAAAGCGGTAAGTCATTTTAAATCCCTTGAAGAATCAGTAACATTAGCAGGGGCAAACAAACGTGTTGGGAATATATTAGCAAAATTCAAAGGTAAACTTTATCCTGTATTTAAAGCTGACTTAGCGAGTGAAGCTGAAGAAAAAGCGTTAGCCAAAGCTTTCGATGAAGTTAAGACGACTATAGCGCCAATGATGCTAGCGAAAGATTATCAAGCAGCGTTAACTGAGTTGGCTTGTTTAAAAACACCTATTGATAACTTTTTTGATAACGTAATGGTAATGGCTGATGATGAGGCTGTTAAAACAAATCGTTTAACGTTATTGCATGAGATCAGAAATAGTTTTTTTGCTATTGCAGACGTTGCTCTTTTACAATAAGTAAAAATGACGCAAAAGATAGATATTAGTAATTTAAAAGGGAAAGCGTTATGCTTTCCCTTTTTTTATCAAATAAAGAAAAGGTTTATGGTCAGTTTGTTGAGCAATAAGTTCGTGATCCATGAAACGGCAAAAGCTAGGGATATCACGCGTAGTTGAAGAGTCATCTGCCTGAATTAATAGTGTTTCTTGTTCAGCCATTTTACGTATATATTTTCGCACCATCATTACAGGTTCCGGGCAACGTAAACCTACAGCATTAAGAACATGGTCGGCATTTTTGAAAATATCTTCAGAGTTAGAGTTCATAGTTACTAAAATGAAAAGGGTTATCGATGAATGAATTTTAGCAAAAAAAACTAAACCTGGATATCAGCACAAAATATTTTTTAAAACGCTAATTACTAAAAAGAGTTAAACGAATAAAATAGTAAAAGACGAATACTCACATAAACATGAACAATTCGATATTGAAATGTAACATAGATAAGAACTTTTTTTAAGTAAACAGCTATAGTAACTTTAATTTTCCTTGCTTTGTTAGGCTATGCGTGAAAAATTAAGATGGTTATATAAAAAGATATATTTTCAAAAGCATTAAGTTCTCATCTAGGTAAGGTTATAGTATGTCTCGTTTACGGTATCCATTAACATGGTTCTTTTCAGTATCAATTTCCTGTTTAATCAGTACATCATCACTTGCTGAGCAATTATCATTTCGTAAAATATTTCAACAAGCTGAGAAGCATGTTTGGCAACCCAACACTGCAAGATATCAGACCATGTATCAACAATTACATTACTACCCACTTCAGCCTTATTTAGATCAAAAACGGCTAATTCATGAAATGAAATTGTCAAATGTAGAGGAAATAAGTAAATTTCTTCAAAAATATAAAGGTTCACCTCTTGATTGGCCACTGCGTAAAAAATGGCTCAAGTACTTAGCAAAAAATAACAACTCAGTATTATTTCAACGTTTTTTTGTACCAACTTCAAATGTAGAATTAACATGCCAATATTACCGTTATCAGTTAAGATCAGGTGTATCAGAATTTAAAATATTGCCTCAAATAAGCTCATTATGGGTAGTAGGTAAGTCGCAGCCTAAAGTGTGTGACCCATTATTTAATCGGTGGGAAAAAGCAGGATATCGAAATAAAGAGAATGTTTGGCAACGTATAGCTTTAGCCGCTGATGGTGGTAAACATACATTAATTCCTTACTTAACGAATCTTTTGCCAGAAAATGAAAAGTACTTAGGAAAGTTGTGGCATAAAGTACGCCGAGATCCCGCTTATATTAGTCAGATGAATAGATTTCCACATAAATCTGTTAAAGAAGCTACCATAGCCGCATATGGGTTGAAGCGCTTGATTTGGCGCGATCCTAAAAAAGCATTGAAAACTTATAGTAAAGTGATAGAAGTATTACCGTTTTCAGACTCACAACTGCAACAAATTGTTTTAAAGTTTGCTATTGCCTTAGCCAGTAAAAATCATAAAAACGCCAAAGAGTGGTTAGCAAAGGTAGATGAGAGTTTACAGTCTACCAATATAGTGCAATGGCGAATGGCTGATTTACTAAGAGGGCAAGATTGGCCAGAGATAAAAAATAATTTGAAAGCATTACCTCAAACATTACATGCAAATAATCAATGGCGATATTGGTATGGTCGGAGCTTATTAGAAACAGGCAATGAAATTTTGGGCAATGAGGTACTAAGTAAATTAGCAGACAAACGTCATTATTATGGTTTTATGGCTGCGAGTGCAATACAACAAAATGTAAACCTTCAAAATAAGCCGTTGGAAATTACTAATACAGAGAAAGCAGAGTTATTGAAAAATCCTGCCGCTAAGCGGGCATTTGAATTTTTTCATATAGGGCGTTTTCATAGTGCTAGACGAGAGTGGAATTATTGGTTGTCACAGTTAAATGATCGAGAAAAACTAGGGGCATCAAGAATTGCTTATGAAGTAAAATGGTTTGACCGTGCTATTTTTACTTTGTCTAAAGTGGGTTATTTGAATGATGTAGATTTACGGTTTCCATTAGCATTTGAAGACGAAATAATGCATTCATCAAGTAATTATAAAATAAATCCTGCTTGGGCATTTGCAATCGCAAGAAGAGAAAGTTCATTCATGGCAGATGCGAACTCGCCAGCGGGTGCTAAAGGTGTCATGCAAGTGATGCCGGCTACTGCTAAACAGTTGCATAAACGCAAAATTAATAATAAGTATTTGATGAACGCCGACCAAAATATAAAACTGGGTACAAAGTATTTAAAACGGTTACTTGATCGATATGATGGTAATCAAATATTAGCGACAGCTTCGTATAATGCTGGGCCTTATCGTGTAAAAGGTTGGTTAAAAGATTTAAAGCCGATGCCAGCCGACATTTGGATAGAAACTATTCCTTATAAAGAAACACGTGACTATGTTAAAAGTGTAATGGCTTATCAAGAAATATACCAATTGAAAGTAGGACAGAAAAAATCACTTTTTGACCAAATATTCAAGATGAGTATTGGGCAGTAAATTAATATTTTATGATAGTATGATATGATGTTGGAAAAATTTCAGAGTAGTGATCAATGATCAAATTAGCAACGCTTTACCCAGCCCATATTACCGAACTTCAAAAACGGTCAAAATCGGCTTTACGTCGTGAGAACCTTCAAGGTTTAGTTATTCATTCTGGTCAAGAAATTAAAGTGTTTCTTGATGATTATGGATATCCATTTAAAGTGAACCCACATTTTAAATGGTGGTTGCCATTAGTGAATATTCCTAATTGCTGGTTGATTGTTAATGGTGAAGATAAACCAACACTTATATATTACCAACCTGTTGATTTTTGGCATAAAGTCACCCCTTTAGTCGACACTTATTGGAATAATTTTTTTGATATTAAAGTACTAACTAAAGCGTCTGATGTTGAAAAACTTCTGCCATATGACAAAACTGATTTTGCTTATATCGGCGAACATATTGAAGTAGCTAAAGCATTGGGTTTTAAAAATAT
>Ga0307492_10001163_pt1 | contig 10929 bp, 10 predicted proteins | sample SI3LmetaG_FD_202365 | JGI IMG/M metagenome (GOLD analysis project Ga0307492, IMG submission 202365) | Sea-ice brine microbial communities from Beaufort Sea near Barrow, Alaska, United States - SI3L | ecosystem: Environmental > Aquatic > Marine > Coastal | place: USA: Alaska | collected 2017-05-06
GCGCAGATGCCGCGGGGCCGGATGCTGCTGTTCTGGGGCTGCGGGGAAAAGGCGCCGCCGGGCCAGCCGCTGGTGATCGATTTCTCGAAGATGGCCAGGGGCCAGGTGCCGCCCGGCCTCTACGCCCAGGCGCTGACGATGGTCGAGGAATGGCGCATCACCGAGGCCAATGCCCGGACCTATGGCGAATGGCCCAATGCCAGCGATCCCAAGCCGGTGCCCGCCACCGCCTCGCTGCTCGGCGCGCACAAGGTGACGGGCAATTACACCCCAGACATCGCTTTCACGCTCGACCAGGACTTCATGGCCCCGATCGCGCTCAGCAGCCGCGCGCTGCCGGGCGGCGCCCATGCGCTGAACTGGAACGCGGTGCCAGCGGCCACCGGCTATTACGCCTGGGCGTTCAGCGCGAAGGACGGCGGGCGCGACGGCGAGGCGGCCGACATGGTGTGGTGGGCCTCGTCGGCCACGCAGGCCTTCGGCGGGCCGCTGTGGGACTGGCTCTCTCCCGCCGCCGTCCAGCGGCTGATCGGCGCAAGGACGGTGATGCCGCCCAGCCAGACCAGCTGCACGGTCCCCGCCGAGATCAAGCGGATGGGCGGCGACATGACCATGACGAGCCTCTACGCCTATGGCCCGGAGAGGAACTTCGCCTTCCCGCCGCGCCCCGCCAACGCCCGGGCCGGCTGGACGCCCGACTGGATCGCCCGCGCCCGCTTCCGCTCGATGACGATGGCGATGCTCGGCATGGACATGGGCGCGATGGGCGGCATGGACGGCGACGCGGCGGAAGCCGAGGCGGAGGCCCAGCCGCAAGCGGCGAAGAAGCCCAAATGCAAGGGCGGCCTCGCCGGCATCGCCCAGCGCGCGGCGGGGCTGTGCGAATGACCGCCTGGTCTTTCCGCCCGGTCAGCTAGAGCCAGATGATTATTGACCGCGCCCGTCGCGCCCGCGCGTCAGCGTCGCCCGGCCGATCGCTCCGGTGTTGTAGTGGAAGCTCACCAGCGCATCGAACTGCGCCTGGGTCGCCGGGGCCTCGCCCAGCGCGGCGGAGACTTCGGCGGCATAGCGCGCCAGGTCCGCCTCCAGACGCGCATCGCATTGCGCCTGCGTCCACACCGTGCCCGGGCCAATTCCGGACCCGGTCGCGCCCCAGCCGATGGTCCACGGCGCGCCGCTCCCGGATCCGGTCCGGGACAGGCTGCTGCCGGGGTCGGATAGGCCTCTCTCGTTCGAAATCCCGAATTGTCCTTCGGCGGTTGGGCGGCGGCACATGCAAGGAGCGCTGGGACGAGCTCGGCCTCGGGGCCTCGCTGCGCGCAGGTCACAAGTCATCGTTTCGCCTTGCTCAGAAGACCTTCGGGGGAAAGATCGCCGAGGCGCCGCTCGGCGCTGCCAGCCCCGCGCTCGCCAAGGGGACCCTCATGCTTGGGGACGCGAGGGCCACTAACGCAGCGGGGTCTGCCGTCCTGCGGATTCGAGTTCGCCAATGTATGGGCCGGCCGGCGATAATCGGGCGGGACGCGCGTTTTCCCCCGGCGGCGAGCGCCAACATATCGCAGTCTTCCCAAGCAGCGCCGCGCGTGATACGCCCGCGCGCGGTCGCGCAGGCGAACCGTCGCAAGTCACGGTTGTAACGGGATAATGTTGCGGTCGGGGCGTTCGCATAACGATTCCCCGACTAAAGGACGCTTCTTCACCGATGAGCGGCAGTCAATCTCTCCTGGTCTGCGACCTGACGCAAAGTTACTCTCCGCACGGAGGCGGTGGGGTCGGCGTCTACCTGGCGGAAAAGCGCCGTTATGTCCTCGACCACACGCCGCACCGGCTGCTGCAGATCGTGCCGGGCCCGGAAGATCGCATCGCGACCGACGGGCGCCACATCTGGTGCGAGATCGGCGCGGAGCCTGTCAGCGGCAGTCCGAACTATCGCTTCATCATGCGCAAGAAGAAAGTTCGCGAGGTGCTGGCGCGGCACCGGCCCGACATCATCGAATCCATGTGTCCGTGGGTCTTGCCATGGGTCGCGATTCGCCATCGCCGTGCGTTCCCGGACTGCGCCCTGGTCGCGGGATATCATACCGATTTCCCCGACGCGCAGGTCTATCGCGTCGCCAGAAATCTGATGGGCGCGCCTGTGGCGCGCTTCCTCCGCTTCCTCAGTCGCTGCTACGGCGAGATTACCTATCGCGAGTTCGACAAGGTCTACACGGTCGGGCGTAGTTCGCTGGCCAACCTCACACGAATGAAGGCCGCGGCCGAGATGCTGCCGCTGGGCGTCGATACCCGCGTTTTCCATCCCGGCAAGGCGGACCGCGCCGCATTTCGGCGCGAGATCGGCCTCGATCCGACCGGGCCGCTGCTCGTCTATGCCGGACGCATGGACAACGAGAAGGCGGCGGGTGTGCTCATCGAGATGGCGCGCCTGCTGCCGCGCAGTCTCGATGCGGCGCTGGCGATGATCGGCGACGGCAAGCTGGTCGACGAGCTGAAGGATCGCGCTGTCGGCTTGCCGGTCGCCTTCCTGGGATTCATCGAAGACCGCGAGGAACTCGCCCGCGCGATGGCGTCCAGCGACATCTATGTCTCGGCGATGCCCAGCGAGACCTTCGGCTTGTCGGTTATCGAGGCGCAAGCCTGCGGCCTGCCGGTCGTCGGTGTGACGGGAGGCGAGATGCCGGCTCGCGTGGCCCCCGGCACCGGCCTGCTCGGCCCGGTCGGCGATGCGGCCGCGATGGCCGATAATGTCGTGGCGCTCTGGAACGGTGATCGGCACGCCGCCGGCGAGGCCGCGCGCACCCTGGTCGAAGGCAATTACAGTTGGCGTCTCACCTTCGACAAGCTGTTCGGCGAGATCTATCCCGAAGCTATGGCGCGCGCCCGGGCGCGGGTGGAGCGCGGGCCGGTGTGGATGCCGGTAACGCGCCTCCTGCGCGGCACGGCCTGAGCGCGCGGCGCCGGCTCGGACGCGGGGCCGTCGCAAACTTCCACAGCACATTTCGCGCGCGCGCCCGCCGCCGCACCCTGCGGCAATGTCATAAGCCCTACATGCTGTAATACATGTCGAACTCGACCGGGCAGGGGGTGGTCTCCATGCGCAGGACCTCCTCCCACTTGAGCTCGGCATAGGCGTCGATCTGGTCCTTGGTGAAGACGTCGCCCTTAAGCAGGAAGGCGTGGTCCTTTTCCAGCTCCTCGAGCGCCTCGCGCAAGCTGCCGCATACGGTGGGCACATCGGCGAGCTCGGCGGGGGGCAGGTCGTAGAGGTTCTTGTCCATCGCCTCGCCGGGGTGGAGCTTGTTCTGGATCCCGTCGAGCCCGGCCATCAGCAGCGCGGCATAGGCGAGATAGGGGTTGGCCATCGCGTCGGGGAAGCGGAACTCGACGCGCTTGGCCTTCTCGCCCGCGCCATAGGGAATGCGGCAGCTCGCCGAGCGATTGCGCGCCGAATAAGCCAGCAGCACCGGCGCCTCGAACCCTGGAACCAGCCGCTTGTAGCTGTTGGTGGTGGGGTTGGTGAAGGCGTTCAATGCCTTGGCGTGCTTGATCACACCGCCGATGAAGAACAGGCAGGTGTCCGACAGCCCGGCGTAGCCGTTGCCCGCGAAGGTCGGCTTGCCCTTCTCCCAGATCGACATGTGGGTGTGCATGCCGCTGCCGTTGTCGGATTTGATGGGCTTGGGCATGAAGGTCGCGGTCTTGCCATAGGCGTGCGCCACCTGATGCACGACGTATTTGTAGATCTGCATCTGGTCGGCGGTGTGGACCAGGGTCGAGAAGGTGAGGCCGAGTTCGTGCTGCGCGGCGGCCACCTCGTGGTGGTGCTTGTCGCAGTTCAGCCCCATCTCGATCATGGTCGAAACCATCTCGCCGCGGATGTCGACCGCGCTATCGACCGGAGCGACGGGGAAATAGCCGCCCTTGGCGCGCGGGCGGTGCGCCATGTTGCCGGCCTCGTATTCGCGGCCGGTGTTGGTCGGCAGCTCGATGTCGTCGATGGCGTAGCCGGAGCCCGCGTAACCGTCCTCGAAGCGGACGTCGTCGAACATGAAGAACTCGGCTTCGGGCCCGACATAGACGGTGTCGCCGATGCCCGTCGATTTGAGGAAGTTCTCTGCGCGCTTGGCGGTGGTGCGCGGGTCGCGCGAATACCAGTCGCCGGTCGAGGGCTCGACGATGTCGCAGAACAGGATCATCATCGGCTCGGCGCTGAAGGGATCGACATAGACCCGCTCGAGGTCGGGCTTGAGGATCATGTCGCTCTCGTTGATCGCCTTCCAGCCCTCGATCGAGGAGCCGTCGAACATCAACCCGTCGTCGAGCTGGTCCTCGTCCAAGGTCCTGGCGACCATGGTGAGGTGCTGCCACTTGCCCTTGGGATCGGTGAAGCGCAGGTCCACCCACTCGATGCCATCGTCCTCGATCTGCTTGAGGACCTGTTTCGCATTCGACATTCAAACTTCTCCGTCGTGGTGGGCTGGGCTCGCGCCCCGTAAGAAATCAGATGGCGTCGTCGTCGCGCTCGCCGGTGCGGATGCGCAGGGCGCTCTCGATGGCGGAGACGAAGATCTTGCCGTCGCCGATGCGCCCGGTCTGCGCGGCGGCGGCGATCGCCTCCACCGTGCGCTCGGCGAGGCTGTCGGCGACCACCACCTCCAGCTTCACCTTGGGCAGGAAGTCGACGACATATTCGGCGCCGCGGTAGAGCTCGGTATGGCCCTTCTGGCGGCCGAAGCCCTTGGCCTCGGTGACGGTGATGCCCGACACGCCGATCTCGTGCAGCGCCTCCTTCACCTCGTCCAGCTTGAATGGCTTGATGATCGCCTCGATCTTTTTCACGTCGCGCCCTCGTCCACTCGCCGCCCGATCCCGGCCGCCTTCGCGCGAAGGTTTTTCCAAGAATCGTGCCAAGCCTGCGCCCACCGGCCTAGAGCATGGCGCGCATCGTGCAAGGCCGTCTCGGCGCATCTTCTGCAAAGCGAACGGCGCGCCGTGCGCAATCGCTTTCGCCGGCGCATTTCACCTTGCCCAGCGAGTGGGCAGCACCTGCCCGAAATCTAGGCAGGGCCTAGCCGCAGGCCGGTTGTCTCGGGGAGGCCGCACATCAGGTTGAGCGATTGAATTGCCGCCCCGCTGGCCCCCTTGCCGAGATTGTCGAGCACCGCGATCAGCCGCGCGTGATAGCCGCCCTCGTTGCCCAGCACGAACAGGCTCATCGCGTCGCTGGCGTCATCCTCGCAGCGCAGCACGATTTCCTCGGGAGCGTCGTCGCGGTCCCCGACCGCGATGACCGGGGAATCGGCGTAGAATTCCCGCAAGGCGTCACGCAGCCGGTCCGGGGTGGGATCGCCCGCCATCGCGCCGAGATGCAGCGGAACTTCGACCACCATCCCCCGGTATGCCGGGACGACCGCGGGCGCGAAGATCGCGCCGTGTTTCAGCCCGGCATGGAGCTTCATCTCGGCGCGGTGCTTGTGCTCGAGGCCCAGCGCATAGGCGCGGAAGGCGATGTCCGGTTCGGCCTGTTCGAACCGCTCGATCAGCGCCTTGCCGCCGCCCGAGTAGCCGCTGACCGCGTTGACGGTGTAGGGCCAGTCGGCGGGCAGCAGCCCGGCGCGGACGAGCGGCGCGACCAGCGCGAGGAAGCCGGTGGGGTAGCAGCCGGGGTTGGAGACGCGCTGCGCCTGCGCCACCCGCTCGCGCCCGATCAGCTCGGGAAAGCCGTAGGTCCAGTCCGGGTGCACGCGGTGCGCGCTCGAGGCGTCGATGACGCGCGTGGCGCTGCCGGGATCGATCAGTGCCACCGCCTCCTTCGCGGCCTCGTCGGGGAGGCACAGGATCGCGATGTCGGCCTCGTTGAGCGCCTCGCGCCGGGCGGCGGGGTCCTTGCGCCACGCCTCGTCGAGCGCGAGCATGGCGAATTCGGCGCGGTCGGTCAGCCGGTCGAGGATTTCGAGGCCGGTGGTCCCGGCGGCGCCGTCGATGAAGATGGTGTGGGGCATGTCGACTTCTCAAATCCAACATCCGCTCATCCTGAGCTTGTCGAAGGATGCGGGTGCAAGGTTTCGCCAGTCATGCTTCGACAAGCTCAGCATGAGCGGGACGGGAGCGGCGTTTACGATCGTCGCAGCGCCGCCACCGGGAGATACCCCACGCAGCCGTCCTCGCCGAGCTGGCCCCAGGCCCATTTGCCGGCGATGTCGAGCACATTGAAGGGCATGCCCGCGGGCACGTCCTCGCGCACCATCCCATCCTCGCGCGGGGCGGTCAGCAAGGTGGCGGGAAGGTCGAGCACATAGGGCAGCGGCACCGCGTAATGGGGAACGAAGACCTTGCCCGCCAGGCGGATGTGCGCGAGATCGCCGCGCGCCGGCCAATGCGCGTCGTCGAGCTTCTCGCTCGGCCCCGTCAGGGTGAGCTCCTGGGGTGGGGCGGCGGTCACGAAAAAGATACCCATGTCATCAAAGCGCGCGGCGCTTACCGTTGCGGCGCGGTTTCAGCAAGCGGGGCCCCGAAACCATCCCAGCCCGAGGTGCCATTCAATTAGGGACAGTCCCTAATTAGAGGCGCGTCCTTCCCCACCGGCGTCCTTAAGCCCAATTAGGGACTGTCCCTAATTAGTTGCCGAAGCGCCCCAGGATCATGTGCCAGGCGGTGCGCAGCCCCAGTGCCTCGCCGCCGCGCGGCCGGCCGGGCTTCGCCACCGGGCGCCAGGCGAAGGTGTCGAAATGCGCCCAGTCGATGTCCTCGCCCACGAAACGGTCGAGAAACAGCCCGGCGACGCTCGCCCCGGCGAACCCGTTGGTGTGCGCGTTGTTGAGGTCGGCGATGTCGGAATTGAGGTATTCGCGATAGGCATCGTGCAGCGGCAGCCGCCACACCGGATCGTCATGCGCCGTGCCCGCCGCGATCAGCGCCTCGGCGGTCTCGTCGCGCCGCGCCATCAGCGCGGGGAGGTCCGGCCCGAGCGCCACCCGCGCCGCACCGGTCAGGGTGGCGAAATCGATCAGCAGTTCGGGCCTCTCCTCGCTCGCACGGGTCAGCGCATCGCCAAGGATCAGCCGCCCCTCGGCATCGGTGTTGCCGATCTCGACGCTCAGCCCCTTGCGGGTCCTGAGCACGTCGCCGGGGCGGAAGGCGTTGCCGGCGATCGCATTCTCGACCGCCGGCAGGAAGCAGTGCAGCCGGACCTTGAGACCCGCGCCCATCGCCAGCCCGGCCAGCGCCAGCGCGTGCGCCGCGCCGCCCATGTCCTTCTTCATCAGCAGCATGCCGCTGGCGTTCTTCACGTCGAGCCCGCCCGAATCGAAGCACACGCCCTTGCCGACGATCGCCAGCACCGGATCGGAAGCTTCGCCCCAACTCAGGTGGATCAGTCGCGGCGCATGGCTGCGCGCGGCCGCCCGTCCGACCGCGTGGACCATGGGGTAGTCCTTCTCGAGCGCGTCGCCGCGCACCACCTCGAGCTTGGCGCCGTGCGCCTTGGCGAGCGTCTCCGCCTCCGCCTCGAGCGCGGCCGGGCCCATGTCCTCGGCCGGCGTGTTCACCAGATCGCGCACCAGCGCGACCGCCCGCGCCTCTGCAATGGCGGGCTCGATCGCCTTCACATCCTTGGTGAGCAACACCCGCGGGCCGACCGGGTTCTCCGGGGTCTTGTAGCGGGTGAAGGAATATTGCCCGGTCTGCCAGCCATGCAGCGCCGCGCCGGGATGGCCGTCCGCGAGGCGATACGTTCCCGCCGGCAGCACCTCGGCGAGCCGCGCCAGGCACCAGCTCGCCAGCTGCTCGGGGTTCGCGACCCCGCCCACCGCGAACCACTTCTCGCCGTCGGGGTTCCTGGCGGGCACGATGCCGACCTGATAGCAGCCGCCCTCGAACTTCTGCCCGGCCAGCGAGGCGCGCTGGGGGGCGGACAGCGACTTGGCCCAGGCCGCGAAGCCATCCTTGTCGACGAGGTGGATCGGCACCGCGTCCTGCCCCCGGTCGGGCTGGATCAAGGCGGCATTGTCGGTCATTGTGCGGGGGTCTCGGCGAGAAGGACGATCATGCGCGGCCCCCTGTTCCTGATTCCGCTGCTGCTGTCGAGTGGCGCCTGCTCCTCGGCCAGCGAGATCGAGGAGGCGACCGGGGTCGAGGAGACGCGGGCGAAAGCGCGCGCGGCGCCGGCTCCCGCCGCCACGCCGGTCGCCTTCGCCAGCGACGAGCAGCGCGACGGGGGCAGCCGCGAGTTCGCCTACCGATGGCCCGCCGCGGTCAGTGCGCATCCGGCGTTGGCGCAACTGCTGACCGAGGAACGCGGCCGCATCCTCGCGCGGGAGAAGGTCGAGTGGACCGACGCGCTGGCGGATTCGCCCATCGACTGCGCGCCCTGCCGCAACCGCTCCTTCGCCAAGCAGTGGAAAGTCGTCGCCGACACGCCGGGCTATCTCAGCCTCTCGGGCGAGTTCTCGAGCTACACCGGCGGCGCGCACGGCATGTATGGGCTGGAATCGCTGGTGTGGGACAAGGCGCGGCAAGCCGCGTTGCCCGGGTTCGGCCTGTTCCGCTCCCCCGAGGCGCTCGAGGCGGCGCTGGGGCCGAAGCTCTGCGCCGCGCTCGACGCCGAGCGCGCGAAGCGCCGCGGCGAGCCGGTGGTGCCGAGCGATGACGACACCGGTTTCGACAGCTGCCAGCAGGTGAAGGATGCGACCGTGCTGATCGGTTCATCGAACGGCGGCAGGTTCGACCGGATCGGAATCTGGTTCGGGCCTTATGTCGCGGGTCCTTACGCGGAAGGGGCCTATGAGCTCGATTTCCCCATCGATTGGGCGATTTTGAAGGCGGTGAAGCCTGAGTATGCAGGGGCGTTTGCGGCCGGGCGGTAGCGGCTCTGTGTCTCGACTACGCTCGACACGAACGGATTGAATACTCAGTGCCACAGGTCCCGTTCGTGTCGAGCGTAGTCGAGACACGCATGGCGGAACGGTGGCATTTTGGGCCCGCAGTCGCTACATCCCCCCCATGACCGACTACCACACCGTCACCGCCGCCGAGACCGTCCACCGCGACGGCACCATCAAGCTCCACGGGCCCGAGGGCTTCGCGGGCATGCGCGCCGCGGGTCGGCTGGCCGCGAAGATTCTCGACGAGATCGCGCCATTGGTGGTGCCCGGAGTGGCTACCGCCGCGCTCGACGACACCATCCGCCAGATGATGTTCGACGGCGGCGCGGTGCCCGCCACGCTCGGCTATCGCGGCTACACCCATTCGAGCTGCATCTCGCCCAATCATGTGATCTGCCACGGCATTCCGGGCGAGAAGACCTTGAAGGACGGCGACATCGTCAACATCGACGTGACCCCGTTATTGGACGGCTGGCACGGCGACACCAGCCGCATGTTCCTCGTCGGCGATGTGCCGCTGAAGGCCAGGCGGCTGGTCGAGGTGACCTACGAATGCCTGATGCTCGGGATCGAGCAGGCGCGGCCCGGCAACAGGCTGGGCGACATCGGCGCGGCGATCGAGGCGCATGCGCGGGCGCATCGCTACGGCGTGGTGCACGAGTTCTGCGGCCACGGCGTGGGCCGGCTGTTCCACGACGCGCCCGAGGTGATCCACGCCGCCCGCGCGGGCACCGGCCCGCTGCTCAAGCCCGGCATGTTCTTCACCATCGAACCGATGATCAACGCCGGCCGCCCCCACGCCAAGATGCTGAGCGACGGCTGGACCGCGGTGACCCGCGACAAATCGCTCAGCGCGCAGTTCGAGCATTCGATCGGGATTACCGAGGATGGGTGCGAGATCTTCACGCTGAGCCCGACGGGCAAGCACAAGCCGCCTTATGAGTGAGGGACTGTTGGCGCGCATGCTTCGACAAGCTCAGCATGAGCGGAGGTAAGACACAACCCACCCCGCTCGTCCTGAGCTTGTCGAAGGACGCCGCGCAACGCCCGCCGCGCGCGCAACTCACTTCTGCCGGTTTCGCGCCAGCAGACTGACCCGCTGCCAGTCTCCCGCGATAAGCGCCTCTTTCTTGGCGCGGCTCCAGCCTGAGCTTGCGCTCGGCGGCAAAGGCTTCGTCGCGGGTAGGAAATTGGTCGGACCACAGGAGCGATACCGGCCGCCGCTTGACCGTGTAACCGCCAGCCGCGCCCCGTTCATGCTGGGCCATGCGGTAGTCGATGTCGTCGGTGTGACCGACATAGTAGCTGCCGTCCGAGCAGCGCAGGATGTAGGTCCAGAAGGCCATCGCCTGGGTCTAGTGTAGCGCGGCATCCTTCGACAGGCTCAGGATGAGCGGGGTTGGGGGTTTTTCAGTTTCCGCTCGTGCTGAGCTTGTCGAAGCATGCGCGCGACTTCCGCCTAACTCTCCCGCGCCGCCCTCACCGCCGCCCCCGCCACGAACGGTGCCAGCGCGCACAACCCCAGGCTGATCGCGCCCGTCAGCGCCAGCGCGGCGGGATCGGGGCGGGCGAGGGCGCCGGCGCCGAAGATCAGGATCGGGACGGCGAGCGGGATCGTCATCAGGCCGGCGAGGGCGGCGCCTCCGCGCAAGCTCGCGGTCAGCGCGGCGATGGCGAGGCCGATCGCGGCGAGGCCCGGTGTCCCGGCGAGGAGGCCGAGGAGGAGGATGCGGACGGTCTCGCCCGGCAGCCCGAGCAAGGCGGCGGCGGGGAGGGTGGCGAGCAGCAAAAGTGGCGCGAAGGCGAGCCAGTGCGCGAGGAGGCGGCCAGCCATCGCCAGCTCCTCGGTCAGCCCACGCAGATGGAGCTGGTCGAACACGCCCGCCTCGAGATCGGCGGCCACCAGTCGCTCCAGCGGCAGGATCGCGGCCAGCAGCGCCGCCACCCACACAACCCCGCCGCCGGTCCGCGCCAGCAGCGCCGGCTCGGGCCCGACCGCGAAGGGATAGAGCATCGCCACCGCGAGGAAGAACAGCAGCGGAAGCAG
>Ga0307492_10001164_pt1 | contig 10928 bp, 9 predicted proteins | sample SI3LmetaG_FD_202365 | JGI IMG/M metagenome (GOLD analysis project Ga0307492, IMG submission 202365) | Sea-ice brine microbial communities from Beaufort Sea near Barrow, Alaska, United States - SI3L | ecosystem: Environmental > Aquatic > Marine > Coastal | place: USA: Alaska | collected 2017-05-06
TCCTACCTCAGGAAATTAAATATCATTAATATAAATACTGCGGCATTAGTAGATGCTGCAAAAGGTTATCAATCTCAATTAGAACAAGGTAAATATCAAGCAAAAGAAAACAAAGTACTATCAAAGGAAACTAAAGGAAAACAAAGGAAGCTAAAAGAAAACAAATCTATTTTCCGATACAGAAGTTCCCGAAAATATGGCCTAAGATATCCTTATCAACATCATATTCTCCAGTAATGTTTCCTAAATGACGTAAACATTCTCTAATATCAATAGAAAACAAATCTGTAGAGATTTCTAAATCAATTCCTTGTTGTACAGAAGTAATAGCAGTTAACGCATTGTTTAAAGCTTCAAAATGACGAGAATTGGTAACAATGGTTTCATTATTACTCAAAGCACCAGTGTTTACTAAAGAAGTTAATTCTAATTTTAATTCTTCAATTCCTGTTTTTTGTTTTGCAGAAAGTAAAATTAAATGTTCAATTTCTGATTCTAAGATAGATTGGTCATGACAAGATAACTTGTCAATCTTATTTGCGATTACTAATAAACGTTTGTTTGGGAAACGCTCTTTTATCGTTTCAATTTCTTCTAAAAACACTTCACTAGAATGAGAGAATTTATTAGAATCAATTAATAAAATAATCAATTGTGCATTTTCTGCTTTCTCGTATGCTTTTTTAATCCCGATACTCTCAATAATATCTTCGGTTTCTCTAATTCCTGCTGTATCTATAAATCGAAAAGCAACACCATCAATAATTAGTTCATCTTCAATAGCATCTCTTGTAGTACCAGCAATCTCAGAAACAATGGCTTTTTCTTCGTTTAAAAGTGTATTTAATAAGGTTGATTTCCCAACATTTGGTTCTCCAATAATAGCAACCGGAATTCCATTTTTCATGGCGTTTCCAAAAGCAAAAGAATCAATCAATCGTTTTAAAACAAAAGTGATTCTGGTGACCAATTCTTTAAATTTAGCTCTGTCTGCAAACTCAACATCTTCACCAGAAAAATCTAATTCTAATTCGATTAAAGCAGCAAAATCTAACAATTGTACTCTTAACTCTTTTAATTCATTGGTAATTCCGCCACGCATTTGCTGAATTGCCATTTGGTGTGATGCAGCCGAATTTGACGCAATAACATCGGCAACAGCTTCTGCCTGACTTAAATCCATTTTTCCGTTTAAGAAAGCACGCATGGTAAACTCACCATTATCTGCCATTCTACACCCATTTTTCAAGAATAATTGAATGATTTCTTGCTGAATAAAAACAGAACCATGACATGAGATTTCTACTACATTTTCTCCTGTATATGATCTAGGATTCTTAAAAACCGAAACTAAAACTTCATCTAAGATTACGTTATTATTTACAATATGACCTAAATGAATGGTATGCGTTTTTTGATTGCAAAGCGACTTTTTCTTAGTTACTGATGTGAAAAATGCATCTGCAATTTCAATCGCTTTTTCACCTGAAAGTCTAATCACAGAAATAGCTCCAACACCAGATGGTGTAGCTAATGCAATAATAGTATCGTTTTGAATCATGTTGCAAAGATACGTAGTTAAATTAGTTTGAAAACAACATACTTTCTAACAAATAGTAATTATTCTTTCTCAAAAAAAACACTCGAACTTTTATGGGAAATATTTTTCACTTCAAGCCTTAATGTAGGTTAGCGGCAATAATTTGTAGGTGAGAGATTAATTAATTGCTTGTTTAATGTAGTCTTCGTATTTGTTAAAAAACAATTCGAATTGTGTCATGTTTTCTACAAAAAACTCAAAGCACTCTCGCCAAGTCTCTTTGTTGTAAATGCTAAATTTTTGAGGATATTTGACATACAAACGTTTAATTATTTTATCTGATTCTAATTGATATGCCTTATGAAAAATAATTTCCGCCAAGTATTCTTGCTCTAAGATTGATTTTAATGATTGTAGTTGCTCAAATAACAATTCGTTATTAATCTCATCAGGATGTTCGATATCTAAGACAACCATTGCGTCTTTGCGTTCTGCAACAAACTTAAAAGAGAATCCTTTGATTTGCGTGTTGTATTTAATCCATTTTCTAGGAAATGATTTTCCGAATGCGATCCAGAAATCTTTACGTAGTTGGGAAGCTTCTTCTTTAGAAAACATAAATGCGAATTGAAATTTTTAATTTTGTCTACTAATTATCCGTGAACTTTCGCTTCTGTTCCACGATTTCGCATCATTTCTGCTTCAAATTGCAATAAAGAGTCCCATAGTTTGTCAACTATTTTTCTATCTTCATATTCACGAGCAAAACCTAAAAACGTAGTATAATGATTGGCTTCAGAAATCATTAGATCTTTGTAGAATTTAGACAATTCTTCATCTTCCATGTTTTCAGAAAACACTTTAAAACGCTCACAACTTCTCGCCTCTATTAAAGCAGCAATTAATAAACGATGAATCAATGCCTCGGTTCTATCTCCTGTTTTTTTAAAGAATTTCTGTAATTTTATCGCGTAATCATTCTTTTGCTCTCTCCCTAAAACCATTCCACGATTTACCATAAAATCGTGCACCATTTTAAAGTGCTGCATTTCTTCAATAGCAATTTCACTCATCGCTTGAACTAACTTAGTTTCTTCAGAATAATTGATGATGATAGAAACAGCATTAGAAGCTGCTTTCTGCTCTAAAAAAGCATGATCGGTAAGTATTTGCTTTAAATTATCTTTCGCAATTTCTGCCCAAGAAGTTTCGGTTTCGAACTGTAATCCTAACATAAAAATAAAAATAGATTGAAGACAAAATTAAGGATTATTTAATGGAAGGTTCTAGTTGATTTCTACTTTTTTTTATAACTTCCCATTTCAATTTTTAGAACTATGTTAGAGTTAGCAGGAATCGTTATTTTAGGAATATTAGCTCAATGGTTTGCATGGAAATTTAAAATCCCTGCAATATTACCATTGATTTTAATTGGTTTGTTAGTAGGGCCCATTGCTGCCGAGTTTTTATCTGAAGATGGTGCTAAATGGATAGAACCTATCTGGAATGGCACAGAAGGATTATTTCCAGGTGATGGCTTGTACTATTTTGTCTCACTTGCAATTAGTATCATTCTTTTTGAAGGTGGATTGACTTTAAAACGAGATGAGATAAAAAATGTAGGCCCTGTAATTACAAAATTAATTACGATTGGTTCTGCAGTTACCTTTTTTGGCGCTGGTGTTTTAGCACATTATCTATTTGATTTAAGTTGGGAATTGTCTTTCTTGTTTTCAGGATTGATTATTGTTACTGGCCCAACAGTAATTACGCCAATTTTAAGAAACATTCCACTTAAAAAAGATGTTTCTGCTGTTTTAAAGTGGGAAGGAATTTTAATAGACCCAATAGGAGCCTTGGTTGCCGTATTGGTTTTTGAGTTTATAAGTGTTGGTGGTGGTAGTGGATTTACAAAAACTGCTTTAACAGAGTTTGGTAAAATTCTGTTATTTGGGACCTCTTTTGGTTTCACCTTTGCACATGCTTTAGCTTTTGTAATCAATAAAAAATTAATTCCACATTATTTATTAAATGTAGTGTCATTATCAACGGTATTATTGGTCTTTGTTCAATCAGAAATTTTCGCTCATGAATCTGGCTTATTGGCAGTGGTTGTTATGGGAATGGTTTTAGGAAATGGTAAACTACAAAACCTAAAAGAGTTATTATATTTTAAAGAATCGTTGAGTATTTTGTTAATTTCAATTCTCTTTATTTTACTTTCTGCAAATATTAATATTGATGAATTGATGCTGTTGTACAATTGGAAAACCGCCGTGTTATTTATTTTGGTTGTATTTGTAATACGACCAATCGCAGTTTTTTTAAGCACGTATAAATCAAAATTAAAAACAAATGAAAAACTCTTTATTAGTTGGGTTGGTCCAAGAGGAATTGTAGCTGCTGGTATTGCTTCATTATTTGGAAGTAAGTTATTAAAACAAGGAGTAGAAGGAGCAGAGTATATTACACCATTGGTGTTTATGATTGTGTTAGGAACAGTTTTGTTAAATGCAACAACTGCAAGGCTTTTTGCTAGAGCTGTGGGTGTGTTTTTAAAATCTTCTGAAGGAATTTTAATTATTGGAGCTTCTTCTGTGTCTAGATTAATCGCTTCTTATTTAAAGAAAAATGGAAGAAGAGTTGTATTGATCGATAGTAATCCAAAGCATATAGGAAGTGCTCATTCTATGGGTTTAGAAGCCATAGAAGCGAGTGTATATGATAGTGATTTGTCAGAAAACATTGAGTTGAATGATGTAGGATATTTAATGTCTTTAACTGGTAGTTCTGTTATTAATGAGTATGCTTTACATAAATTTTCTAAAGATTTTGGAGAGCAAGGAGCATTTCGTTTGATCTCTTCTGAAGAAATGAAAAACGCTAAAAATAACCCAGAAAAAGGGTTGTTTTCTCATGCGGATGATTTTATTAATTTAAGCGAAGTAGTGAGAGATTTCCCTGCGATTAATGAGGTGAAAATAAAATCTAAAGAAGACTATATCCTTAAAACAGAAAAATTAAATACAGAAATAAGTTCCATTCCAATTTTTGTGAAAAGTAATGATGGTGTGATTCATGTTATTTCATCTTATTCTGAAAACATGAATATTGAAGAAGGAAATATGTTGATCTATTTAGGGAAGAAACAAGACTTTTAATCCCTACAAAGAGTTTTAATTCTGTTCTATTTACGTTGAAATACTAACGAGTTTTTCTTTTACCAAATCTTGTAGCTTGCATCGAGATCGTTTTGGTTATTACCAACTTTCTTTAAACGATTTTCCTTTGTGCAATTGCAGCGTTAAATCTATTAAACCAGCATTTTTAATAATGTAGATTACTTTTTTAGGCCACGTTTTTCTAAAGTTATAGGAGTTAATTTTACCACCAATTCCGTGTGTAAAATCGATTGCTGTTTGTTCTTGCAGTAAAACAGTTTTTCCGTATTTTTCAACCAAACTATCCATCTTTCTACGTGTTTCTCTGTATGCTTTGATTCGGCTTTTTCTAGCAATAAAAACGCTTACAAAATCTCGGATATTTTCAATATGAGCTTTTGATTTGGCTTTTATGTTGTATTTAAAATAGGCTAAATTATAAGATGTGCCTGCCCATGGTTTTGGTCTGTAATCTTTCTTTAAGCTTTCGGGTCTGTCTTCCCAATTTAATTCGTTTTTAGAATATTTAAGTATTTCTAACGAATCGTACACAATTTTTTTGGTTTTTATATTCCTTGGTAATCGCAAGCCTGGTAATTCTGTATCGCCTCTTCTTGTGCCTAAACTTAAAATATTTCCAGTAATTTGGCCTATATAGCCACTATCCCAACCAGACTCTAAGCCTGTAATTGCCAATAATGATGCAGGTGGAATGTTATTGTCTAAACAAATTTTGGTCGCTTTTTTAGACATGCCATTATAGAACGTTTTTACATGTTGATATTTACGTAAGCGATATTTTTTTTGTAGTGGTACAGGTTTTTTTTTGTGAACTGTATGGAAAGCTACTTCACTCTTTTTTTTCTTTTTTGGTACGTCACAAGACGTAATAGAAAGGCAAATCAACAACAAGCAAATAATTTGTTTCATCCTCTTAAGTGTCAAACTTAAATTTTCTAAACTTTTTTCAGAATCTACTAAAAAAACAAGTATTGATTGTGTTGGCATTAATTAACTTAGTTTGTAGAGCTAAAGATATACATTTAGCGTTCTTGCACAAATTACAAATCCAATTTAAAAGCTTCTTTTAGTTTTGCTAATGTTGGATTGATTTCTACTAGTTTTTCATATTTTTCTTGTGGAGTATACGCAAACTTCTTTGTTACTGTTTCGCTTACTACAATAGAGATAGAGAGCGCATAATTATTTAATGCCTCTCTTAAATGCTTTATCAGTTTTGGTTTTTCTTTTTCAACCTGACCAGACATTAAGGTGTTTGGTAATTCGAAAATGATTTCAAAATCAGCTCCCAATTTAGGTGTGTTAGAAATTAAAGTAGCAGCGATGCTTTTTTGACCTTTAGTTATTAGTTTTGCATGATATTCTTTCCAAGATTTCTCTAACTCTGGTTGTGTGAAAACACCTTTTGGATGATTGTCAAAATTCTCTTCTAATTGAATTTCTGTCTTTTCTTCTTTTTTTACATGAATGCTTTTTAAAGATAGAGAAGAGGCTCTCCGTTTTACATTCTTTAAAACAGGTTTTTGCAACGTAGGTTGAACGATAGGCTGCACCACTTTTTCTGCAACTTGCTTTGTTTGTACAGGTTTAGAAATCGCTTTTGCAGCAGGAGATAATGAGGTAAAAAAGGTAGCTGGAATTATGTAGTTAGTTGACTTTTTTTTTTCTCCATCAAAAGTGATAGAGGCAATTTGCATTAAGGTTAATTCTACAAGCAATCGTTGATTTTTACTAGTTCTATAACTTAAATCACAATCGTTTGCTTTGTTAATTGCTGAAATTAAAAACTGCACACTTGCTTTTGTTGCTTGTTCTAAGTATTTCTTTTTGGCAACATCTCCAACTTCTAACAATTCAATAGTTGCTTTGTCTTTCGCAACTAATAAATCTCTAAAATGAGAAGCCAATCCATTAATAAAATGGTGTCCTTCAAATCCTTTACTTAAAACGTCATTAAAACCGATTAAAGCATCAGGTATTTTATTTTCTAACAATACATCTGTAATCTTAAAATAGGTGTCGTAATCTAAAACATTTAAGTTTTGTGTTACCGCTTCTCTAGTTAAGTTTTTCCCAGAAAAACTTACAACTCTATCAAAGATTGATAGTGCATCACGCATAGCGCCATCAGCTTTCTGTGCAATAATATGCAACGCATCATCATCTGCAGTTATTCCTTCTTTTTCTGCAATTACTTTTAAGTAATTTTTTGCATCTAAAACACTAATTCTTTTAAAATCAAATATTTGACAACGTGATAAAATTGTCGGAATAATTTTGTGCTTTTCTGTAGTTGCTAAAATAAAAATTGCGTGTGCTGGTGGCTCTTCTAACGTTTTTAAAAACGCATTAAAAGCTGCCTGAGATAACATATGTACCTCATCTATAATGTATACTTTAAATTTTCCTGTTTGTGGTGGAATACGAACCTGATCCGTTAAGCTTCTAATGTCATCAACAGAGTTGTTTGATGCCGCATCCAACTCAAAAATATTGAAAGCAAAATCGTCTTCATTCTCTAAAGACCCTTCTTCATTAATTCGTTTTGCTAAAATTCTGGCACAAGATGTTTTACCAACTCCGCGTGGCCCAGTAAATAACAATGCTTGTGCTAAATGGTTCGTGCTTATGGCGTTCTCCAGCGTATTAGTAATTGCTTGTTGCCCAACAACATCGGCAAAAACTTGTGGTCTATATTTACGTGCAGAAACTATAAATTGTTCCATGAAAATTATGAATCTTTAGGTAAACAAATGTAAGTAACTCAATATTGTTTTACAACAAATCTTTAACTTGCAGGTGTAAAGTTTTTAACAATTGTATGAAATCTTTTTATCTTACGACCTAGTATAAAACTAGAACTTCTTTTTATGAAAAATATAAAACCTTTTTTAACCGTTTCTTTTCCATTTTTGATGCTTTTTTTATTTAGCTTTTTAAATAGTGATGCACAAACTATGCTACATACATCTCAAAAGGATGGATTAAAAATCGCTTATTTTGCAAGTGGGTGTTTTTGGTGTGTAGAAGCAATTTTTGAAAGCGTAGATGGAGTAGAGGAAGCTATTTCTGGTTATGCAGGAGGTTTTACTAAAAACCCAACCTATAGAAGTATTGGCACAGGAACAACCGGGCATTCTGAAACAGTTGCGGTATATTATAATCCTAAAAAAGTGACTTTTAAAACCTTGTTAAAAGTATTTTTTGGTTCGCATGATCCAACAACTAAAAATGGGCAACACCCAGATTATGGTAGCCAATATAGATCGATTGCTTTTTATGAAAACGACGAAGAGAAAGTAATTATTGATGCGTACATCAAAGCATTAAATGAGTTCTACTATAAAGGTAAAATTGTTACTGAAGTAACCAAGTTAATCACCTTTTACCAAGCAGAAGAGTACCATCAAAATTATGAACGCTTAAATCCTACAAATCCATATATAAAAAATGTATCTGTGCCACGGTTAAATCGATTTAAAGAACGTTTTCCTCAGTTATTAAAAAAAGAAGCGTTGAAACATTAAGCTATAATGTCTTTTGAAACCATTTTACTATTTCATCTTGTAAATACGGGAGTTTTATTTTAAAAAAAAACCGCTCATTGAACGGTTTTTTTGTTTTGCATCAAAAAGATACACAGATAATAGCTAACGAATCTTTTTTACTCGTGATTAAATTACAAACTTTTTTTCTGAATTGAGCATTTAATTCTTTTTTAAAATTGATTCTTCTTCTAAGCGATCAATTTCTTTTTGCAATCGATCTTCGTACGCGAATTTGTGTTTTTTAGAAGTTTCAATCCCAGCTTTGTAAGTTGCTATTGCTTCGGGAATATTTTTATCTTTCTCATAGGCTTTTGCCAAACTGTATTTTAAGAAAATATCATAATCATAAGCATCAATGCCTCTTTTTAAAATTGTGATGGCACTTTTATACTTCTTTTTTGAGCTTACATAGTTTGATAGCATCACATAATATTCTGCAGATTTTTTTGCTTCTGAACCGTATTTATCTATCATTTTTTGTTCGTGCGCTAAAAATGCTTCATCAGTATAATTCTTTACTTGTTCATCAGTATAAAGCATATCAGAAAACACCCATTTTAAGCCAAAATAAGTTCCTAAAAGGGGAGAAGACATATGTCCCTCATTTTTAAATTCGGTGTGTTTAAAACGTAGGTTTTTGGGTTTGTTTGCTTTTAATGAATCAACAAAGTTTGATAATTCTTTACGCATTCCCCACTTTGATGATGATTCATCTTCGCCAATGCTGAAATACATAGCTTTCTCTAAATGTTGATTGGCTTTAAAAAATGTTCCAGATTTGTTAATAAACTCCTCTTTATTCCACCAAAATGAAGGACTCAGAATGATATGAGCATCAAATAATTCAGGCTTCTCCATCAATGCATACGCTGTAAATATACCACCTAAAGAATGACCTTCTAAAACTCTAAAAGGATGTGTTCTATAATTCGAATCAACGAATGGCAACACTTCTTTTTCTATAAATTCTAAATATTTTGGACCATTACCACTTCCAGGACTATTTTCACTAACCGTTGGCGAAAAATCTTTAGTTCTATTTACACTTTGTATTCCGACAACAATAATAGGAGGAATGCTTCCTGTTCTTGTTAGTAATTCTATGGACCCAATTGCGTGTTTGATATTTTGCATACCATCTGTTAATACCAATACAGGATATTTTGATGTGGTTTTTTCATAACCAACCGGTAATGAAATAAGAACTTTCCTGTCTTCTTTTAAAATTTTTGATGCTATTGTATGTGTTGTAGCGATGCTAATATGGTTCAGCTCTATTGTTGATTCTGTTTTATTACAACTTGATAGAATTACGATTAAGGTGAATAGTGTTATTATTTGTTTGGTCATTTTGTTGTTGTTGAGTGATGAAAAAACCTCACAGATGTGAGGTTTTTTAAAGTTTTAATCCAAATTATTTTTCCTTTCTCATGTAAATATTTCCAGAAACGGAAGTCATTCTTAGTTCTGTGCTTCCATTATTAACAGTTCCTCTAACTTTACTGCTATACGATTTTTTTTCGCTGAATTCAGAATCGATTTTTAAATCTGAATAAATAGTTCCTGTAACTGTCTTAGCATTTATTTTTGCTTTACTTACAGCAACATCAACATCTCCACTTACTGTTTTTAGTTGCATTTCTCCATTGTATTTTTTGATAGTGATATTACCAGAAATTAAATCTGTAGTTAAATTTCCATTATAAGAATCTGCTTCTAAGCTACCAGAAATACTCTTTACTTTTAAAGTTGCATTTTTTGGTACATATACAACATAATTGATTTCTGTTGTATTGTGTTGGTCCCAGTTACGTTTTGTTTTGAAGTAGTTTCCGAAGTGGGAATAAATTTTAACTTGGTTCCCGCTTTTAGAAGTCTTTAAACTAAAATGTTTATCACCTTCACCATTATTAAGATTCACAGTTGCTCTTACTTCTATTTTGTTTTGATCCCATTGTTTTACTTCGATGTTTTGGGCGAATTTAAAGTCCACAAATAACTCTTGATTTTTTTAGATTTTTACAAATTTCTCTACTTTACGTTGTGCATTTACTGTTATAGCTACTAGTAATATAAATACTAAATTGATTATTTTTTTCATGATGTTTTGATTTTAAATTTTGACAGTTTTATTCTAAGCTTCGAATATTTTTCACTTCGAAGCTGAATTATTTATTATGTGTTTTGATTATTTTCTTCTTAGATAAACGTTACCAGTAGTAGACTTTAAAGAGATTTTGACGCCACCATTATTTAATTCTGTGCTTATCTTTCTTGGATTTCCAACGGGCTTTAATCCTTTACTGCTAGGAGCTTTAAAATCAAAATCTGTAAAAACAGTACCCATAGTCGTTTTTATAGATAAGTTGGCTTTTGTATTGCTTGCTAAACTAACATCTACATCTCCTGTTGCTGTTCTCAAAGAAATAGGAGCAGATTGGTTCACTGAAGTGAACATTGCTGTAATATTTCCTGTACTTGTATTTGCAGTTACTGGTCCTGTAATATTTTTTAAATCGATATGGCCAATATTGGTTTTTATTTCAATTTCAGAAGTAACATCGGTTATTTTTGCATGTCCCAAGCTTCCACAGTTTAAGGAAATATCAATCCCTTTCGGAATTTCAATAGAAAAACCACTTCTCTTCATAAATGAGA
>Ga0307492_10001165_pt1 | contig 10921 bp, 7 predicted proteins | sample SI3LmetaG_FD_202365 | JGI IMG/M metagenome (GOLD analysis project Ga0307492, IMG submission 202365) | Sea-ice brine microbial communities from Beaufort Sea near Barrow, Alaska, United States - SI3L | ecosystem: Environmental > Aquatic > Marine > Coastal | place: USA: Alaska | collected 2017-05-06
GATGAAAGAGCCGAATGGGCAGATTTTTCCTTGCCTATTCACAAGGTAGATACCGGCTTATTTTTTCATGGCGATGTGATAAAGCCTAGAAAGCTCCGGGATTTGGCCAATAAACGGATTGCAGTTCAAGACAGTTTTTTTCAAGAAGGTTATTTGAAAAAGAACTATCCCGAATTAGACATAATTGCATTTGACAACATTGCTGATTCGATTGACGCTTTGTTAAATAAAGATATTGATATCATCTTTCACGAAATTCCTGCAATGAATGCACTCCTTGGCCGAAAGGGACTAAAAGGTGCGTTCACCTTAAGCGACGAGATACTCCTGAGTAACACCGTTCACGCTATGGTTGTCAAGGGCCGTTCTGGATTGCTAAAAAAAATCAACGAGGGTATCCAGTCTATCCCGATTTCAAAACTAATAGAATTAGAGACACGATGGTTGCGAAGTAAAACCCCTTTTTTCCAGCAAAAACAGTTATTGAATGTCCCCTCATTGAGCAGTAAAGAAGTGGACTGGTTACGTCTGCATCAGAGTTTTAGTTTGGGGATATCGCCTCTGTTAGCCCCCTTTGAGACCTTAAGTGAAGATGGAGATTACGCGGGTATTAGTGCCGATTATATTGAGATCTTAAAACAAAAGTTGGCACTTGATATGACACCGAAGCTAGGTTTGTCTTGGACACAGATAATAGAGCAAGTCAAAATCGGAAAAATTGACATCTTACCCTCGGTTGTTAAAACCCCAGAACGCAGCAAGTTTATGATTTTCACCAAACCCTACATTACCTTGCCTCTGGTTGTTGCAACCCATAGAAACTCAGCGTTTTTGACCGATTTGGACGATCTTAAAGGCAAGGTGGTAGGTGTTGAAAAAAGCACACCCGCGAAAAGCTTGCTGCATGAAAACCACCCAAGGCTCCGGCTTCTTGAGGTTGATGATGCGAAGCATGGTATGTTGTTGCTGCAGCAGCGGAAAATAGATGCTTATATACACAATTTGGGGGTAATTCAATACCTATTAAATACGGATGATTTTGAGAATATAATAGTGGCATTATATACTCCCTACGAGCTGGAAATAGCCATTGGGGTGCGCAAAGGGCTCGAACCTTTAGTGCCGATACTGGAGAAAACGTTAAAAACGATTAGCGCCAAACAACGTACCTCAATAGCCAATAACTGGCTGGCGATCCAAGTTAAGGTTGGCACTGATGTTAGCACATTTCTGCTCTACACAGCGCCTGTTCTATTGCTGTTCATCCTGATCATATGGGTATTTAATCGCGCTAACCGACGGCTGCAATTTGAAATAAAACACCGCGTCCAGGTTGAATCTTCGCTTGGAATAGCCAGGGACAGGGCTGAAAGTGCCAATAAGGCTAAGGATGAATTTTTAGCCAATATGAGCCATGAAATTAGAACACCGATGAATGCAGTGCTAGGCATGTCTTACATGTTAGGTGAGTCGGGATTGACAGAGGCACAAATGGAACTTAATCGAACCTTGAGCAGTTCCGCCTCGTCCTTATTAGTGATAATCAACGACATTTTAGATTTATCCAAAATTGAAGCGGGTAAAATTGAGTTCGAGTCCATTCCCTTCAGTTTGACAGAGGTCTTCAAAAACATCGAGGCACAGATCCAGTTCCTACTAAAAGATGGATTGGTTGTACTGAATATTGACATTGACTCAGATATCCCAAATAGGTTAACTGGCGACCCTCTTAGGGTTGGACAAGTCCTGCTAAATCTGGCCAATAATGCAGCGAAATTCACCCATCAAGGCAGTGTTGCAATCCGCGCTAAACTGCTTAGTAAAGGGACTCAACGGCTGACAATTGAGGTTAAGGTGAGTGATACCGGTATAGGAATGACCCTTGAACAGCAAACAAACTTGTTCAAAACATACAATCAGGCTGACTCCTCTACCACCCGTAATTACGGTGGAACAGGCTTAGGTTTATCTATTAGTAAAAAATTGTGTGAGTTAATGGGGGGGGAGATCTCGGTAAAAAGTGAGCAAGGCGTCGGCAGTCATTTTTCTTTCGTGCTGCCGCTCAAGTATCAGCTCGAAGATGAAAAAATTGATAGTTCGACCGAAAATAATACGTTGCCAGAGGCTTCGCTTTTGGTTCTAAAGGGCAAGCAGGTGTTACTGGTTGATGACAATATAATCAACCTGACTATTGCTGAGGTAATGTTAGACCATGCAGGGATAGCTGTCGTCACCGCTGAAGATGGGCAGCAGGCGATAGATGCTGTTAAGCAAAACAGTTTTGATGCAATCCTTATGGATATTCAAATGCCCGTGATGGACGGTTACGAGGCAACTAAATATATCAGGACCCAGTTAGAGCTCACCCGTATCCCGATCATAGCACTGTCAGCAAACGTGATGCCTTCCGATGTTCAGAAATCGCTCGATATAGGAATGAACGCCCATATAGGTAAACCGCTTAATCTGGATGTCTTACTTAAAACCCTTTTTGAGCAGATAGACATCCACTTACATAGAGAAGACACACTGGCGTAATACCACTCACCACAAGTAATTGACCACTCAGAAAACACCAGCTGTTTTTGGACCAAGCGTCGCTGCGAATAAATGGCATTTCCCTTTTCAAGTAGCGAGAACGCAGCAAAAAATCGGCTAGTGCTTTCCCAAAGGGCGAGCTTTAAAGCGGCTTTAAATCTCAATTAGAGGGTAATTACTTTTGGCGATTAGTATAAGTTCACTCACCTTCAATCTCACAATATACTCGGTTACAGGTTTTAATTAGAATTCATATTTGAGTGTACAACTGTACGCTCAGAATATATGATGAAATCCTGTTTTTATCACGACCCAATTAATGAATCAGACCAGCGTCATCTCAAACAATTATTCCCCACTTGAAGAGCGACTAAATGCAATAAGCCATGGTGTGGGAGTGATTGCTGCCATTGTGGGGCTGATATTTTTGTTGCTGAAAGTGGATGGCATATATGGGCAATTTGCTTGTTTAGTGTATGGCTTGTCGATGATCTTAATGTTTCTATCGTCAACACTTTATCATTCTGCTACTAGCCCTAATGTAAAAGCCTTTCTTAAGGTTATAGACCACAGTGCAATATACTTGTTAATAGCGGGTACTTACACACCGTTCATGGTTTTGGCCATTGGCGGTTGGGTAGGACTTACTGGGATGATAATAGTCTGGTCGATTGCGTTGGTAGGTATAACCTGCAAAATTTTCGCAAACCAACGGTTTCCGAAATTATCGGTTATTACGTATTTGTTAATGGGCTGGATAGCTATCTTCTTTATTTATCCGTTGTATAACGCCTTATCAACCGAGGGATTATGGTTATTATTTGCAGGCGGAATTTGTTACACGGTCGGTGTGCTGTTTTACGTCGCTAAAAAGATCCAGTTTACCCATGCAATTTGGCATATGTTTGTGGTTGCTGGCTGTATGTGTCATTTCTTTTCTATTTATTATCATGTCATCTGACTGGCTCTTGTAACCACGCTAGCAACCTTTAAAAGTCATAGCCTATTCAAAGGTAATTGTGGTATTTGATTGCTAAGTCTTAGGCAGATGGCTTAAGCTAGACATATGACTTTTTCTTTTTTTTTTGCGGAACAAGTGGTTTTTAATTATGTATGAAAATTATTACGGCCTGACCTCTAAGCCCTTTCAGCTGACTCCCGATCCTAGCTTCTTTTTTGGTAGTAAATGGCATAAACGTGCCATGTCTTATTTGCAATACGGGTTATCTCAAGCTGAAGGTTTTATTGTCATCACTGGCGGAATTGGTACCGGTAAAACGACCATCGCGAACAGTTTATTAGACAACATGCAGCAAGATATCGTGGCCGCACAAATAGTCACGCCAAAATTGTCACCAGACGAATTGGTAAAAATGGTGGCCAGCAAATTTAATGTGCCGGTTAAAGGCAGTACGAAGTCTGACATTTTGAACGATCTTGAAACATTTTTAATGGACTTGCATAAACAAGGTAAACGAGCCTTATTACTGGTTGATGAGGCACAAAATTTGCCTTTAGAAACGATCGAAGAATTGCGGATGTTGTCTAACTTTCAAGCCGCGGGTAAACCCTTGTTACAAAGCTTCTTGCTTGGACAAGAAGAGTTACAACCTATTCTACGTGCGCCTAACATGGAACAGTTTAGACAACGTATTGTGGCATCATGTCATTTAGCGCCATTAACTGACATAGAGTGCCAGGCGTATATTGAATACCGGATGCAACATGCGGGTTGGGATGGTAGAGCGTTGTTTTCAGCTGGTGCATATGGTCGAATATTCCAGTTTACTCTTGGTATTCCAAGAAAAATCAATACGTTGATGGACCGGATCTTACTTTTTGGTTTTCTAGAAGAGCTAGAAACCTTAGACGAAGAAGCGGTTGAAAACGTCATCAAAGAAGTGTCAGAAGAGATGTTTCTGCCTGAACAAGAAACACAAGCTCAATCCAAGCCTAAAGGTATTTTAGATGCACCTACCGAAGACGGGCAAATAAAAGACGTAGAGTATTATAAAACCATGCTCACTGAATTAGTTGACGCTTTGGATAACGCTATCAGTCAAAAAATTAAGCTCACACGCTATATCGATCGTCTATTACAAAAAAAGTATAAAACGTATGTGCGTTTGAAGTCCGATGATTAGATACAGACTTTTAAACATAAACCATTGCAAATAAAATTAAGTTAAGTTTTTGTTAAAAAAGCCGATGAAATAATTGAACTAAAAGGTTAAGATATTATCCGAAGGTTAGATCGTACAATAATCATACAAAAAATTAACCTATCTACTTATATTTTATTTGGGGTGTTTAATGAAACGTCTAATTGGTGAAAGAAGGCAAACATCGGAACTGTTTGCTGATGGACCAGTTTTCAAGGAACGACGTAAAGCTTATTATCACGGAAAGTACAGTAAAAGAATGTTATCTCTGTTGTTATTGGTTATCGGTGTGGTCTTCATTGTAGTAAGGTAAGGCATTTAACCAGTAAGCATGACAAAAAAACCGTAGGTATTGTTTAATGTAAACAGTACCTACGGTTTTTTGTTGAATACTAAATCAGTTAGCTTGCGCTAATCTTGACTGAATAAACTCTGCTAATTTACCGCTAGCTTGTGGATGCTGTGACTTTCCACTCAATAAACATATCTTGATAGTGCCTAACTCTGGCAGGTGATGATGCCGGATAATATCTAGTTGTTCGGGTACACTGCTTTTGGCCAAAGCGCTAATTCCTAACCCCTGCTTAATGGCTGCTGTGATGCCGCTTAAGTCTGCGTTGGTATAACTAATTCGCCACTGCTGGGTTTGCTGCTTTAATTTGCTGATGACACGACTTCTATACACACAACCATCTGGCGCTAACACTAACGATAATGTTGCTTGTGGGATCGTTAAGCTTCGATCGCCTACCCACACTAACTCATCTATCATTAATACTTGCCCGTCGACTTCAGTAGTAGGGTCGACGAGGGCCATCACCAGATCAAAACCACTTAACGCCTCATCTTCAAGTAAGGATTTACTCAACGCAGAGGTGACTTCCAGCGATACATCAGGATATAACTGTCCAAACTCTCCAATAATGCTGGGCAGTAAGGTGGTGGCAAATTCACTAGGAATACCCAATCGTAGTCTGCCTTTTAATGACGTGGGTTGAAATTGGCGAAAAATACCGTCGTTTAAGTCCAGCATTGTGAGTGCTGTTTTGTAAACAATTAAACCAGCTTGATTAACGACCTGTCTTTGCCCTTGTTTGGTAAAAAGACGTTTCGACAATTGTTGCTCTAAGCGTTTCATTTGCAGACTGACTGCAGGTTGAGAACGACCGAGTTTTTCGCCTGCTTTTGCATAGCCACCTAAATCGACAACAGTGACAAATGTGCGCAGGTTATCCAGAGAGAGTTGTTTCATTTTATCTAATATTAGTTTCCTGAATGTGGGATAAGTCGTTGTAAACAAGCTTATTAAATAAGACTTTTAAATGATTATTCGATTATTCATAAGAAATGTAAATGTAAACATTAAATATTTCAATTTGTTGTACAACATGGCTGTCACTATAATTCCATCATTGTTTAGCCACTGACACATTACTCTATGCCTAATAAAACTGTTTTACATACCAAACATTTGGAATCTGGGGCCAAGATGGTCGATTTTCACGGTTGGGAAATGCCCATCAATTATGGCTCACAGATAGAAGAGCATCATGCAGTTCGCAAAGACGCGGGTATGTTTGATGTATCGCACATGACCATAGTGGATGTAACAGGTAACGATGCTCAGGCGTATCTACGTTTTTTATTGGCTAACGACGTGGTTAAACTTCAAGATAAAGGCAAAGCGTTGTATAGCGGTATGCTGAATGAAGCGGGTGGCGTAGTAGACGATCTGATTGTTTATTATTTTGACAAAACCAATTACCGCCTAGTGGTGAATTCTGCGACGCGCGAAAAAGATATGGATTGGTTGCTACTACAAGCCAGTACATTTGACGTTACCATCACCGAACGTCCAGAATTTGCGATGATTGCCGTGCAAGGCCCTAATGCAAAAAGCAAAGCTGCCCAGTTATTTTCTGCCGCGCAAAAAGAAGCGGTAGAAGGCATGAAGGCCTTTTTTGGTGTTCAGGCAGAAGATTTATTTATTGCCACCACGGGCTATACAGGTGAAGCGGGTTACGAAATTATCGTCCCTGTTGCTGATGCTGCAGACTTCTGGCAAAAATTGCTAGATGTAGGCGTGGTACCGTGTGGTTTAGGTGCTAGGGATACACTGCGTTTAGAAGCGGGCATGAATTTGTATAGCCAAGATATGGATGAGACTATCTCTCCCTTGGCGGCTAATATGGCTTGGACTATTACATGGGAACCCAGTGATAGAAAATTTGTTGGCCGTGAAGCGCTAGAGCAACAAAAAGCGGCTGGCACAGACAAGCTAGTTGGCTTAGTGATGACTGACAAGGGTGTATTACGCGCCGGTCAAAAAGTGAAAGTTAGCGGCGGTGAAGGCATCATTACTTCAGGTACATTTTCACCTACTTTAGGTCATAGTATTGCCATGGCACGCGTACCTTCAACAGTTGGCGATAGCGCTGAAGTTGAAATACGCAAAAAGTGGGTTACAGTAAACGTGGTCAAGCCTAGCTTTGTTAGAAATGGCAAAAGTGTGTTGTAGCCGACAGAATAACATTCAAGATTAACTACATAATTATTAGGAACAAACATGAGCAATATTCCAGCAGATTTACGTTACGCTTCAAGTCACGAATGGGTTCGCCCTGAAGGTGGCGGTGTGTTTACTATCGGTATCAGCGACCATGCCCAACAATTATTAGGCGATATGGTGTTTGTAGAATTACCGGATGTCGGTGCTCAGGTAGGCACAGGCGACGACATTGCTGTTGCCGAGTCAGTTAAAGCCGCATCTGATGTGTATGCACCCATCAGTGGTGAAATTCTAGAAGTCAATGCAGACCTAGAAGACGCACCAGAGCTGGTTAACTCTGACCCATATGGTGAAGGCTGGTTATTTAAGATCAGAGCCGAAGATCCAAAAGAAGTGGATGGCTTGTTTGATGCCGAAGCCTATGAAGGCAACATCGAAGACGAGTAACGCCTACTCATAAGGGAGGACTATTCAGTTCTCAAACCGTTTTAAACATGATTGTAATAAAAGTGTGTGGGTAACGTATTTTGCTCACATTCTTTGCTTTCACTTATTGTTCACATCAGGGATCCTAGTCAGACATGTCATTATCGCATTTTTCATTATCAGAGCTTGAACAAAAGCAGGACTTTGTTCGTCGTCATATTGGTCCCAGCGAAGCAGAAATGGCAGAAATGCTTGCTTCTATTGGTGCAGAGTCGTTAGATGATTTAATGCAGCAAACTGTGCCGGAAGGCATACGTTTACCCCAACCGCTAAAAGTGGGCGAAGCGCAAACAGAAGCCGACGCCTTGGCCTACTTGAAAACAGTGGCTAGCAAAAACAAAGTCATGCGTTCTTTTATAGGCATGGGCTATTACGATACACTCACCCCTAATGTGATAAAGAGAAACGTATTAGAAAATCCAGGTTGGTATACCGCTTACACGCCTTACCAGCCAGAAATTGCGCAAGGTCGACTAGAAGCCCTACTTAATTTTCAGCAAGCGACAATTGACCTTACTGGTATGGAACTAGCCTCAGCTTCATTGTTAGACGAAGCCACTGCGGCAGCTGAAGCCATGGGATTGGCTAAACGCGTATCTAAAAATCGCAATGCAAATATCTTTTTTGTGGCAGACGATGTGCACCCACAAACATTAGATGTAGTGCAAACTCGCGCAGATATGTTTGGTTTTGACATCGTTGTTGGTAAAGCTCAAGACGCCAGTCAGCACGATGTGTTTGGCGCACTATTACAATATCCCGGCACATCGGGCGCAGTACATGATATCGCAGATATCATTGCTGCCGTGCAAGCCAATAAAGGCATAGTAGCAGTGGCCTCTGACCTACTTAGCTTGGTTTTACTTAAGCCTCCCGGAGAAATGGGCGCTGATGTAGTATTAGGCAGCGCGCAACGTTTTGGTGTACCTATGGGTTACGGTGGCCCTCATGCTGCGTTTTTTGCCACTCGTGACAGTTACAAGCGCTCATTGCCAGGGCGTATCATTGGTGTGTCTAAAGATACCCGTGGTAAACCCGCTTTACGTATGGCATTGCAAACTCGTGAACAACATATTCGCCGTGAAAAAGCTAACTCTAATATTTGTACTGCGCAGGTCTTGCTGGCTAATATGGCGTCTTTTTATGCGGTGTATCATGGCCCACAAGGCTTAAAAACCATTGCTTCACGTATTCACCGTTTTGCAGACATTCTTGCTGCTGGCTTAGTCAAAGCAGGTTTTGAGTTAGCAAATAACACGTGGTTCGACACGTTAACGGTTAATGTGAGCAGCAATAAACAACAGATAATTGATGCCGCTTTAGCCAACAACCTTAACCTGCGTACCGACGTTGATGGTTCGTTGGGCATCAGTATCGATGAAACAACGTCACGTGATGACTTGCAGGCCGTATATCAAGCCTTTGTTGGTGCTAATGTTGAACTAGATATCAACGCCTTTGATAAAGTTATTACCGATAACGGCAGTGATTCAATCCCAGAAGAGCTAGCCAGAACATCCGATTTCTTAACTCATCCCGTATTTAACAGTTATCATTCTGAAACTGAAATGCTGCGTTATATCAAATCACTAGAAGACAAAGACTTAGCCTTAAATCACTCGATGATTTCGTTAGGTTCTTGCACTATGAAACTCAACGCCACCGCTGAGATGATCCCCGTGACATGGCCTGAGTTTGGTCAACTACACCCATTTTCACCTCTTGAGCAAGCACAAGGTTACACACAAATGATTGATGAGCTCAGTGAATGGCTCATCGACATTACTGGCTACGATGCCTTGTCTATGCAACCCAACTCAGGTGCTCAAGGTGAATATGCTGGTTTGATCACTATTAAGAAATATCATGAAAGTAGGGGAGAAGGGCATCGCAATGTATGCTTAATCCCAAGTTCTGCTCACGGTACCAACCCAGCTTCAGCGCAAATGGTGAGTATGAAAGTGGTCGTCGTAAATTGCGATAAAGACGGCAATGTCGACTTAGCCGATTTACGGGCCAAAGCTGAAGAAGTCGCAGACAACCTAGCTTGCGGCATGATCACTTACCCCTCCACCCACGGTGTATATGAAGAAACTGTGCGTGAAATGTGTGACATAGTGCACGAATTTGGCGGTCAGGTGTATATGGACGGCGCCAATATGAACGCCCAAGTAGGTGTGACTTCACCGGGTTATATTGGCTCAGATGTGTCGCACTTAAACCTACACAAAACCTTCTGTATCCCACATGGTGGCGGCGGTCCAGGTATGGGGCCAATAGGTGTTAAAGCCCACTTAGCGCCATTTTTACCTAATCATAAAATCATAGGTATTGAAAACGCAGGCGATAGCGAAGTACGCGAGCACGGTGCTGTTTCAGCGGCACCTTGGGGCAGTGCTTCAATTTTGCCTATCAGTTATATGTACATTAAAATGATGGGTAGCGCGGGCCTTAAAAAAGCCACCGAAGTTGCCATGCTTAACGCTAATTATGTAGCTGAAAAATTAGCGGATTCTTACCCAATTTTATATCGTGGACGCAACAACCGCGTAGCACACGAATGTATTATTGATTTACGCCAGCTAAAAGAAAGCTCGGGCATTACTGAAGTCGATGTCGCCAAACGTTTGAACGACTACGGTTTCCATGCGCCTACTATGAGTTTTCCTGTAGCAGGCACGTTAATGATTGAACCTACAGAATCAGAAGCCAAAGCCGAGCTTGATCGCTTTATCGAAGCCATGGTGAATATCCGCTTAGAAATTGCCAAAGTTGAGTCAGGTGAATGGAGTGCTCTAGACAATCCATTACATAACGCACCCCACACCCTTGAAGATATTTGTGATAACAACTGGGATCGCAGTTATGACAGAAAGCTGGCTGCTTATCCGGTCTCTAGCGTGGCTAAAAATAAGTTTTGGCCAACGGTTAATCGGATTGATGATGTGTTTGGGGATAGAAATTTGATGTGTTCTTGCCCGGATTTGGATAGTTATAGAGAGGATTAATTTCTACGTCATCCTTGAAACCTCAGCTGCATTGCTGTCGCTACTCGCCCCAATCACATATTAGTCATATGCTCATGGGGCTCGCAGCTTGGCGGCTTTGCTGAGGCTCCAATGATTTAGTAGATAGAGAATGTGTTTTTGAAAGTGTTTCAAACTTTCTTTGGGATTTGAAGAAACGAGCTTAGGCTCGTTTTTTTTGTTTGTGGCTACGCCGATTT
>Ga0307492_10001166_pt1 | contig 10921 bp, 7 predicted proteins | sample SI3LmetaG_FD_202365 | JGI IMG/M metagenome (GOLD analysis project Ga0307492, IMG submission 202365) | Sea-ice brine microbial communities from Beaufort Sea near Barrow, Alaska, United States - SI3L | ecosystem: Environmental > Aquatic > Marine > Coastal | place: USA: Alaska | collected 2017-05-06
GTCTGCAACAAAGGTTGGCTGGTTGTTCGATTTATTGTCTGTAACAAAGGTTGGCTGGTTGTTCGATTTATGCCGATTATGCCGAAATGCCACTGTCGACCTTACATCTTACATCTTACATCTTACACCTTACATATAGGCAGCCAGTTTGGCCCAGGCCCCCTTAGCAATATCGCTACGTTCGAAGCCGGACAGGCCCGCTAATTTATCGCAATCGACTGAATGTAACCTAAGATAGGGCAAACGTTTTTCGGGGAATTCGCGTAAATCACCCAGCATTAGGGCAGGAAACACTGGGTTGTGGCCAAAATAGCCCATTTTTAAGGCTTTTAAACCCTGCCTTAAGGGCAGCTTCTCGCGTGTGCCGGCAGTTTTGGAATGGCCGGATACCATCAGCAGGGTCTTGCCTTGCTCGTGTTTGGGATAAATAACTATCGAAGTTTCGGACACGGCTGCGCTGTCGATTCGACTAAAGATCGAATCGTAATGGTTGAAGTCAGGTAGCACTACCATACGCTGTCTGCCCAGAGGGCCAGTGAGCTGCGAGCTGTATTCACAATAAAGTTTTTCGACCGAAGAAGAATAGACCATAAAGCTATTCTTAAACATGTCAAAGAACTTCATCGCATTGTCCGGCGATCGGAAATCAGCCAAACTCCAAACTAAATCACGCGGCTGATTAGCTCGCCCACTCATTAAATATCCCTGACTATTCCTACAGTCTATACAGTATGGTCCAGAACGCCATTACTGCAAATCTGCCGTTGGAGTTTTTAGCTACAACGGAACGGACGGCTGCTGGAGCTAAAATAGGACTGTCTAAGCCAGCAGGGTGTTGGTCACTAAAATACAGTTGTCCTTACCTCTCTTGCGCTCGCATGGCGGTTCAGCAATTGGCTAGGCGCTGCCGTTCTAGGCCAGGTAGAATTGTATATCATCCACATCGATCTGGAACGGTAGCATATGCTCCTGAGCGTATCCGCGCCATACGCCGCTGGTAAGAAATAATTCAAATACGTCCGGATCGATGTGGTTATCGTCTTTCAGCTTACGCAGTATACTAAACGCCTGACTCAGAGGCATGGGTGGCTTGTAGGGTCGCTCCTTAGCCGTCAATGCTTCGAACACATCGGCTACGCCCATTATGCGCGCGGGGATCGACATCTGGTCACGGGTTAGGCCTTTAGGATAGCCTCTGCCATCCATCCGCTCATGATGGCCTCCTGCGTACTCAGGCACTCGTTTGAGTTTGGGCGGAAAGGGCAGGTTTTCCAGTACTTCGATGGTCAGGTTGATGTGTTGGTTGATGTGCGCGCGCTCGTCTTCATTAATGGTCCCGCGGGTTATACACAGATTGATGACCTCATCGTTGGACAGCGTGGCCTGTTCTTGCCCTAAGACATCCTGCCAGGTGGTAAGCGCGATCGCCTTGATCTGAGTTTTTTCATCTTCGGACATGAATTCACCGCCCTTGTTGATACGCTCGACAAAAGTCAATTCGGTCCGTATTAGGGCTCGCTCATCCTCTGAGGCGGCATGGGCGACCCGGACTGCAAAACGGGCTCGGATGGTATTTATGCCGTCTTGCAGCCGTTCCAGTTTGGTACTCTTGTTTAAGACATTTTCCGATGTGGCCAGCTTGCCGCAGTCGTGCAGCCAGGCGGCCACATTGAGTTCATACCAGCCATCCTGATCGAGATCGAAATCTTTAAAATAACCACTCTGTTGCTCACAGGCGGCTCCGGCGATCAATTCGGTTAATACCGGGATTCTCTGGCAATGTGCGGAGGTATGGGGCGAGCGCACATCGATGATCTTGGCCAAGGCCTTAATAAAGGCATCCAATAGGTTTTTATGACTGTCGACCAGCTTGTGGTTGTCGAGGGTGATGGCGGCAAACTTGGCCATAGCCTCGACAGTCGCTTGGTCCTCAGTACTGAAAGTTTGTAGCTCACCGTCGGAGCCGCGGGCATTGAGCAGCTGCATCACCCCGATAACTTGGTTATCGTGGTTGAGCAATGGCACGGCCATAATTGAGCGCGATCGGTAGTTATGGGATGCGTCAAAAATACGAGTACCCGTAAAATCAAAATTGCTGGTTTCATAGGCATCTTTTATGATCACTGTTTCCTTGGTCACAGCGACAAAGGAGGCTACGTTGGCATGGTTCGGGTGGCCGTCAATATAGAGCGGTATCGGTCGCCAACCTTTAGAGTTCGTTGCCTCAGCATCATAGATGTGAATTTTTAACGCAGAATTGCGGATCGCAGCAAACTTCAAGCAGGCTGAGCCGTCCTCGCCACTGACCCGATAAAATGTACCACCCTCAGCGCCCGTAATGCCCTGGGCTTCGGTCAAAATTAAATTCATTAGGCCCGAAAGGGTGGTTTCTTTGGCCAGACTGATCAGTAAATCATCTGAGTTATTAAGCCCCCAAGCCAATGCATTGTCTTGTTTAGGTGGAGCGGTTCGCTTTTGCATACTCTGGCTTCTATCCAAATTGGAAGTTATCACCAACTCTAGTCGTGAATGCGTTTCGGCGTCCAGCTTTTTTGTATTCAGTGGATCATTTTGAATGTTATTAGCGGCCTTTCATCGAGTGACAATCTATCGATTGATGAATTTTGGGAAAAGATCTCTGCTTACGACAAGCCAAAGATTCAGGAAACGTGGCATTCGGCTCAATCCTGCTTGGTTGCTTGACAAGCTGGCAAGTCGAACGTATGTTTAAAACGATCGTTTTAATAGCTGACCGATGTGGCGAAAAGTTGCATGGGACCCTATCTAACAAATACCAATTTTGCCGGCCCCGAACGGGCTGTAAAGCGAGGTCATCAATATGCCAGCCTATAGAACCCCATTACGAGACCTGCAATTCGTTCTCCATGAAGTGCTTGATTCTGCAACCCATTACGCCGCGATCGGGGCCAGTGATGCCAGTACCGATATGATTGATGCCATTATTAGCGAAGCGGGAAAGTTCTGTGAGGAGGTTCTCTCGCCCCTTAACAGCGTTGGCGACATCGAAGGGTGCGTCTTTCAAGACGGTGAAGTCACTACGCCGACCGGTTTTCGTGCGGCCTATCAGCAGTGGGTCGATAATGGTTGGCCCTCTTTGGCGCAGCCGGTCGAGTTTGGCGGCCAGGGTCTGCCCGCGTCGATCGGCAGTGTAGTGTCGGAGCTGGTCGCAGAAGCCAACTGGTCCTGGGGGATGTACCCCGGATTGTCGCATGGTGCGATGAACACGATTGAAATGCACGGCACCGATGAGCAGAAAGCCACCTATCTGACCCAGTTGGTCTCCGGTGCTTGGACCGGCACCATGTGTCTGACCGAACCGCACTGCGGCTCAGATTTGGGCACACTGAAGGCCAAGGCCGAGCTCAGGCCGGATGGTAGCTATGCCATCAGTGGCACCAAGATATTCATTTCCTCGGGCGAACACGACATGGCTGAGAACATTGTCCATATAGTGCTCGCCCGGCTGCCCGGTGCGCCCGAGGGTACTAAAGGCCTGTCCTTGTTTATTGTGCCCAAAATTTTGCCGGACATGCGCCGCAACCAAGTCCGCTGTGGCTCGATCGAGCATAAGATGGGCATTCACGGCAACTCGACCTGTGTGATGAATTTTGATGGCGCCACGGGCTTTTTGGTCGGGCCCGAAAACGCCGGTTTGCGCTGCATGTTTACCTTTATGAATTTCGCTCGCCTAGGGACTGCGATGCAGGGTGTCGCCTCGGCCGAATTGTCCTTCCAAGGCGCGCTGACCTATGCCCGTGAACGGCTCGCCATGCGGTCATTGACCGGCGCCAAAGCGCCCGATTTGGCCGCTGATCCAATTATCGTGCACCCCGATGTCCGGCGTATGCTGTTGACCCAAAAGGCTTTCGCAGAAGGGGGCCGATTGATGCTACATGACGCCGGTTTTATGGTCGATCAAGTCAAGCAGGGTCAAACCGAAGCCATTCGCACTGAGGCTAATGAACTGCTGTCCTTTTTAACCCCGATCGCCAAGGCGTTTTTAACTGAGGTGGGCACCGAGGCGGCCAACCATGGTGTGCAAATCTACGGCGGTCACGGCTTTATTCGCGAATGGGGTATGGAACAGATTGTGCGTGACAACCGAATCTCCCAACTATATGAGGGCACTACCGGAATTCAGGCGCTCGATTTATTGGGCCGTAAGGTGTTGCTGAGCCAAGGGGACAGTCTGAAGCGCTTTACCAAAATCATTCACAAGCTTTGTCAGGCGCTGGATGGCAATGTCGAATTGCAGCCATTGGTCGATCAACTGCAGGCTGCTAATAAGGAGTGGGCTGATGTAACCCTGCAAATCGGCATGAAGGCGATGAACAATCGCGAAGAGGTCGGTGGTGCCGCAGTCGACTTCCTGATGTATTCTGGCTATATAACGCTGGCCTACTATTGGTTACGCATGGCCAAAACGGCGCAAGAGGCCCTGGCGACGGATACCGATGAACGTGATTTCTATCAGGCTAAGATCAGCACCGCGCAGTTCTATTTTGCCCGGATACTGCCACGAACCCTGTCCCATAAGGCGATGATGTTGGCTGGTGTGGACAGCATGATGGCACTCGATGAGTCACATTTCGCTTTTTAGCCTTTTTAGCCTTTTTGGGCAACGGCAGCTTAGTACCCGGTTAGTGTGACCGGGTTGGCCCCGGCAACACTTAACAGAGTATTCTACGATGGCATTATACAAGGCTCCCCTGCGCGATATTCAATTTATTCTGGCTGAAGTTTTTAAGGTTGACCCCCTGTGGGCATCCATGCCGTCTACGGCCGATGCGTCAATGGAGTTGGCCAATGCTATCTTTGAAGAGGGTGCCCGTCTGTGTGAAGCCGAACTGTTGCCTTTGAATCGCCAGGGTGATGAAGAGGGCTGTACCTATCTGGATGGCAAGGTTACCACGCCAACGGGTTTTAAAGCCGCCTATCAAACCTATGCCCAGAGCGGCTGGGTCGGTCTCGGCGGTGATCCTGAGTATGGCGGTCAGGGCTTGCCTAAGATGCTAACGGTCATGTTCGAGGAGATGGTTTATGCCGCCAATAGCGCCTTTGCCCTGTACCCGGCGTTAACAGCAGGGGCCTGCCTGAGCCTGCTGGCGCACGGCTCTGAGCAACTCAAAAAAACTTATTTGCCGCCCATGTACGATGGCCGCTGGGCCGGTTCGATGTGTTTGACTGAACCCCACAGCGGTACCGACCTGGGCATCCTCTCTACCAAGGCGGTGCCGAATGCCGCCGGTCATTATGAGATCAGTGGCACGAAGATCTTTATTACCGGGGGGGAGCACGACCTTACCGAAAACATCATCCATCTGGTCTTAGCTAAGCTGCCCGATGCCCCGAAGGGACCGCGCGGCATTTCCCTGTTTCTGGTGCCTAAGTTGTTGATCACCGAGGATGGCGAATGCGGGGCGCCAAATCAGGTACGTTGTGGCAGTATTGAGCACAAGATGGGCATTAAGGGCTCAGCAACCTGCCTAATGAATTTCGATGGCGCAACCGGTTATCTGATTGGCGAAGCCAATAGGGGCCTGGCCGCCATGTTTACTATGATGAATTACGAACGACTGTCTATTGGCCTGCAGGGTATAGGCTTGGGCGAGGTGTCCTATCAATCGGCACGGGCCTATGCTCTAGACCGCCGCCAGTCTCGAGCACCGGGCGGTGCCGTGGCGCCTGAGCACGCCGCCGACCCCATTATGGTGCACCCCGATGTGCGCCGAATGCTCTTGACGCAGCGCGCCTATAACGAGGGCGGGCGGGCCTTTGCCGCCTACGTTGGCATGTGGCTCGATCTGGCTAAGGGCCAACAGGATCCAGTCGCTGCGCAAAAAGCGGCCGCTATGGTGGCGCTACTGACACCGGTTGCTAAGGCATATTTTACCGATCGTGGACTGGATGCAACTATCTTGGGCCAGCAGGTTTTTGGCGGCCATGGTTATATCCGCGAATGGGGCATGGAGCAGTTTGTTCGCGATGCCCGCATTGCTCAAATATACGAAGGCACAAATGGCATCCAGGCGCTCGACTTAATGGGCCGTAAAGTAGTGGCAGACCAGGGTGGGGCCTTTAGGTTATTTTACCAGGAAGTGAGCGCAGAAATTGCCGTTGCCGATCACACCGATGCCCGGGTCCAGGCCCTGAGCAACGTCTTGGACCAGCTGGTTGAGGCGACCGAGTTCGTTATTCAGCAAGCGTCTAGCGATGCCAACGCGATCGGTGCTGCCAGCTGTGACTATTTGAATCTATTCGGTTTGACGGCCTATGCCTACATGTGGCTGAAAATGACTGAGGTGGCCAAACATCAGGAGGGTGATTTCTACCGGGCCAAATTGGCCACGGCCGATTTCTTTTTTCAGCGCTTATTACCGGAATCTGGCGCCTACCTAGCAAAAGTGTTGGCCGGGAGCGGCAGCTTGATGGCCTTGGAAGCCGACCTGATGTAGACATGGGCGGCATCAGGTCGAGTTACTGAATGCCTCCGATGGCTTAAATACCGGGTGCGTCGCGGGCCAGTTCGATCGCGATGTCTGCTGCTAGGCGGGCATTGTTCAAGACCAACTGAATATTGCTGGCAAGACTGTCGCCGCCGGTTAATTCCGCCACTCGTGCCAATAAAAAGGGTGTTGAGCCCTTGCCGTGGATCTGCTGCTCGGCGGCTTCGGCCAGAGCCGTTTCAATAGCTTTAGTAATGATGGCCTCGGGCATGGCCGCGACTTCCGGAATGGGGTTGGCAATGACGACCCCACCGTCTAGGTTTAAGCTCCATTTGACGGTCAAAAAACGGGCGATGGCCTGGGCCGAATCGAGGCGATAATCGACGCTTTCAGGACTGCTACGGGTATAGAAAGCCGGTAACGAACTGGTTTGGTAGCCGAGCACAGGAACCCCGAGCGTTTCCAGGTATTCGCGCGTTAGGGCCAAATCGAGAATCGATTTTATCCCGGCACAGACTACCGCCACAGAGGTTTTAGACAATTCTTGCAGGTCGGCCGAAATATCGAAGCTTTGCGTGGCACCCCGATGGACTCCGCCGACTCCGCCGGTGGCAAAAACCCGAATACCCGCCATTTGTGCGATGATCATGGTTGCGGCGACAGTCGTTGCGCCATGCGCTCCGGTGGCGCAGACGAAGGGCAGGTCACGGCGTGAACATTTGATCACCCCCTGTCCTGCGCGCGCCAAAATTTCAATTTCCTGCTCAGTCAGTCCGGCCTTTAAGCGGCCATCGATCACCGCGATAGTTGCTGGTGTGGCCCCTGCGTCGCGGATGGTTTGCGCCACCAGTCGAGCAGTTTGGGCGTTGTCGGGCCAGGGCATACCGTGGGAGATAATGGTACTTTCCAGTGCCACGACCGGCCGATTATTCGCGAGCGCATCGGCAACCTCAGGGTGGATGTCTAAAAAGGCACTGTAATCGATGTTGCTGTTCATGAGCTCCAGGCTCCCTTATCAAAATGCGTTAAAAAGAGTCGACGGATTTCTTGCACGCCGAGCTTAGGATTGACCGAAGCTGTGCTGTTGAGTGTAAAGGTGGCACAGGCGATGGCAAACTCCAGTTGATCTGCCGGACGGGACAGTAAGTGCCGAGCGGCTACGAAGCCGGCAAAGAGCGCGTCGCCGGCCCCGGTGTCGTTTTCGTTATCGCCCTTGATAGCCGATTTATGCCAGGTCCCCGCTTGGTTATGAAGAATGACGCCCTGCGGCCCTTGGCTCAGTAGGACGTTTTTGACACCTCTTTGGTGTAGGTTCTGGGCCAGCGCCAGATCGTCGCCATTCTCTTGCAGTATGGCCGCGGCTTCATAACGGTTGACCTTTAAAATGTCGAGTTGTGCCAGTACTGATCTTAACCGCGGCGCCTTGGTTGCCGAAACACCATCAGCATGAATCGGTTTGTTCTCAGTGTGGCTGCAGATCCATTGGATACTGTCTTCGGGCAGATTGGCTTCAATGATAATCTGGTCTGCGTGAGCAAAATAGTCACCTTTAAGGGCCAGCTGTTCGGGGGTCAGGGTCTCGATGATCCCCATATCGGCTATGGCTGCGAGCAAAGCACCGAGTTGGTTGTTGATCGCCATATAGGTGCCGGTGGTCAGACTCGGGTGCGTTATAATGGCCCCAACATCGATACCCACGTCGGTGCAGCTCTGAAGAATCAGGGCCTGTCCTATATCCTTCCCTAGTACCGTTAATAACGAGCTGTTAGTGCCTAACCGCTGTAAGTTTTCAGCAATGTTACGCCCGACTCCCCCGGCGCTATTTTTGACTAGGCCCGGGTTTGAGTCACCGGGGATAAAACGGGCAAAACAGCTCCCAGTAACATCGACGTTCGCGCCGCCGACGATCAGGGTGCGCTGAGGTGGTGCTGTGGTCATATTAACCCTCCTTTTTGAGTCTACAATATAAATGCCGGGTCAAGTTATGATCGAGTGACGTGGGATTGAGTCAGTTGGCCATTGAGGGTTTTTATTGACCGGGCCATGTTTTCGATCAGAGTCATGGTTGTCTGAGGATGAGATTGAATCAGACTGATGAAATCTGCTTGCGGCACCGCCAGGACGGTGCAGTCGGTTTCGGCGCGCACGGTAGCGGAACGTTTTTCGCCGGTAAAGACGGCCATCTCACCGAAAATTTCATCGGCCAAAACTGCGCCGACTCGAATATCGTCCACAAAGACCTCCGCCTTACCATTCAGGATGCTGAACACCTCCTGGGCCTCATCACCCTGATTGATAATATTCTGGCCCGCAGCAAAGTGCAAAAACCCAGTATTGGGTTGTGCTACCTGCCGATGGTTTCGGCCAAAAGCATCCTGGAACAGCGTGATTAGGGTGATCAGATAACTGGTCCAGATTGCTTGACGTTCTTTGGTGTCATTGACAAAGCGTAAAATTAGGTCCGCCTCGTATTGTTGCACCTCGGCGCTGTCCTCTATGGCGATGCGCAACGACGGTAATTGATAGCACTGGCTCAGACCAATGAGGTCTTCGCTTTCAAAATAGACACAGAGGCGATTATCGTAATGTCCGTATAGGTTGCCGGAGCGGACAATAAACAACCTGTCGGAAGGTTCTAAGGCATAGAGGTCGTTGGTCCGCTTGAGCACGACAGGTTGGCCGGGCGGCAATGCTTCGAACAGTTTGCCGGACAGTTTCGTTAGGCGCTCCGTCAGTTGATCGACATACTGGGGCCGTTCACCAAGTAATAGCATATATCGGATTCCTGTCGTTAAAAACATAGTATAGCAACCTAGGGTGAAACCGACGTTGCTGAATGTTAACAGTTTTTAGTAGCGCAGAAACGAGGATAAAGCAGATTAGTGATAAGCTGGCAGCGGATCTACTATTTTTGGAATGTCTGTGGCCCAGAGCACACCCTTATTTATCTTGAGTCGTCACTGGCGTGAAACAGACAGGGGCATTGAATTGCGGTTTTGGCTGAGTGGCCCCGACGGACCCCAATGTTGGCAACTGGACGGCCAAGACAGCGTCTGTTTTGTTGCCGAGCAGCAAGTCGAGCGGTGGCAGTCGATCTGGCTGCGGCAAAAGCCGTCCATTCGGCAAACTGGCAAAAGCTTCCAAACGTTGATGGGTGAAACCGCCGTGCCGGTCTATTCTCGGTCCTTTAGTCAGCAGCGGCGATGGGCATGGCAGGGCAAGGAAGTTGGGCTGAAGGTCTGGGAAGAGGATATCAATCCAGCGGAGCGCTACCTGATGGAGCGATTTCTGTTCGGTAGTCTGCAGTTTAGTGATCAGCGGGCCCGGCCCGCGCATAGCGAACCGGCCCTTAGGCCACTGTCGATCGATATCGAAACAACCTGGTTTGAACCGGGTAAAACACCCGATCTCTACAGTGTCGCATTGGCCGGCAAAGGCCTTGGTCGGGTCTATTTGATTGACCAGGGGCAGTCCCGCGAGCTGGACCCATCGTTAGACGTCCTATGCTTCGAGACTACCAAGGACTGCCTGGAGGCGGTGATTAACGCCATTACAGCCTATGATCCGGACTGTCTCGTCGGCTGGAACGTAGTGGATTTTGATCTCAGGATTCTGCAGAACCATTGTGATCGGGTCGACCTTGCCTTTACCATCGGACGTAACAGTGTACCTGCCGTATGGCGTGCGCGTACTGATCACCCGGAACGCTATTACCTAGAGGTAGAAGGTCGGCAGATTATCGACGGGCCCGGTGCGTTTCGTTCGGCAGCCTGGTCTTTTGACGATTTTTCTTTGGAAACCGTCGCGCAAACACTGCTCCAGCGCGGTAAAAAAATCGAGCACAGTGACGATCGGGTCAATGAGATCGAACGGCTCTATCGGGACCAGCCCGATGCCTTTGTGCAATACAATCTGGCCGATGCCCAGTTGGTACTCGATCTATTCGAGCGCGCCGGTCTATGGCACTTTTTGATCGAACGCAGTCATCTGACCGGTTTGGCCATGGATCGGGTGGGCGGTTCCTCGGCGGCGTTCAATACCGTCTATATGCCCAGGTTACACCGGCGCGGTTATATCGCTGCCAACGTCGGTGAGCAGCAGCTGCAAACCGCGAGCCCCGGGGGTTTTGTCATGGACAGCATCCCGGGGATCTATCGCAATGTCTTGGTGCTGGACTTCAAAAGCTTGTATCCCGCCATTATTCGCACCTTCTTAATCGACCCACTGGGACTGCGTGAAGGCCTCAGCGCGCCCTTAGGCGAGACGGTGCCGGGTTTTCTGGATGCGCGTTTCCATCGCCAGAAGCACATATTGCCGGCCCTGATTGATCAGCTTTGGCAGGCTCGGGATCAGGCCAAGGCGGAACATAACGCCCCCATGTCACAAGCTATTAAGATCATTATGAATTCCTTTTACGGAGTGTTGGGCAGTAATCTGTGCCGGTTTTTTGATCC
>Ga0307492_10001167_pt1 | contig 10901 bp, 11 predicted proteins | sample SI3LmetaG_FD_202365 | JGI IMG/M metagenome (GOLD analysis project Ga0307492, IMG submission 202365) | Sea-ice brine microbial communities from Beaufort Sea near Barrow, Alaska, United States - SI3L | ecosystem: Environmental > Aquatic > Marine > Coastal | place: USA: Alaska | collected 2017-05-06
ACATTATAAGCTCATCGTCGCGGGCATCAGCCGTACCCTATTGGATCGGGATACGGCGCCGGGCGCTGAACCGGAAGACCTGCTCCGCTTGACCATCCCCAGCCTGATTGTGCCTGGCCAGGATGCGGCACACGCGACATCTGCGGCCCGTTATATTCAAGAATGTTTGCCTGATGCCGACTATTGGGATATCGCACCGCCGGATCAGACTGAAGCCAACGCCCCGGCTCGGGTACTGGCATTTTTGCAAGCGGCCGACCGGCAGCGTAATGCGTAGCGGAACAACCCTTCGGCCGGCGCCTTAGCCGGCCAGTCCTGGGCAGCGCTGCGGGTTAGCGCCCTTTTGCCCGTTGCCGCGATCCGCGGACCGGGCGGCCAAAGCACGCAGGGCTAACCGCACAATCGGATTTAGACCCGCCACATCCAGTTTAGACCCGCCACATCGCGTTTAGACCCGCCACATCAAGCTTAGACCCGCCAAATCAAGCTTAGACCAACCACCAGACCACACCCAGCAGAGCAGACCCCAACACCACCACCACCGCGTCGACATTTCGCCAGCCCACCAAGAGCGCAACGATCGCCACCGCGGCATACTCTATAATTGAAAGATCCATCGGCCCCATCAGGTTCCAGGCCGACACAAAAATCATCCCGGCAATAATAAAGCCCGCTGGCAGTGAGATCAGTTTAATCACCGGGGCCAGCTTGGCATAACTGTAGGAGACGCCGGCCGCGCCAATCCAACTGGCGAGAACCAGCCCGACCACCGCCGCTGCGGCGCCGGGCAGGCCATAGACATAATAGCCCACGCCGGCGATAAAGCCCGCCTTGGGCCCCGGGCTTAAATAGCCCAAGGCCAGGGCCCAGGCAAATAATTCCGGACTGAGCAGGCCATTACCGACCCAACGATCTTGAATCACCGCGATCGGTCCAGCGCCGCCGCCGAGCGAAAAAGCGCTACTCAACAGGACCACAATAACAATCTCTAATAGGTCCATGGTGCCCGTGTTCATTGAGCCACCCCGGGCGTTGCGCGGATCAAAAAGGCACCCAGAGCAAAACCGATGACGGACGCCAGCAATAGCGGGACGCCCAAAATGGTGGCAACGACGACCGACAGCGTCAGGAGAATGCCCAGCAGACGATCACGGCCGGTAATCAGCGGGTTTTCCAACTGCCGATAGGCGTTGCCAATCAGCAGGCCGACCACGCCGATACCGACGGCACGGCGGACGTAATCGAGGGACGTGCCGAGTGACTCCGGGGTGAGCAAAATAACCCCCGCCAAAACAAAAAGGGAGGGTGGCGCAATCAAGGCCGTCAGCGCAATAGCCCCACCCAATGAGCCTCTGATACGGAAACCGATGAGGCCGCCGAAGGCCAGAAATTTAGGCGCGGGAATCAGGGTCGCGGCGACCATCAGCGTGCGGTGATCCGACAGAGTCAGCCACCCTTTGCTGGTCACCAGTACCGATTCCAACCGGTTTATCGCACCCCACAGGCCGCCGAAACTGGTCAGTCCCAGATAGAAAAATGTCACCGCCAGCTCCCACAGGCTCACAGACGGGGGGGCAAAGGGCGCAGTCGGCGGCGCCACAGGCGCAGCGTTAACGCTTACATGTTCATCCATTGGCATGGCAAGGTATCCTGAGTAACAGACCGGTTGTGCACTAAGCTTACAGGGTAACGCATCGAGACCTAAGGATTGCTAAGCACTACAGCTTTGCGTAGTGGTAGTCCCACACTTTCTGCAGCAGATGCGGCTTCCAAAGGTTAGCGCGAATCTCGCCAATTGCCTGCGCATCCAAGACATAGGGGCTGCCAATCTGGCTGGCCATATACTGGCGCTGAGCGTTTTCTTCCACATAGACCGCCTGCACAAAGGTTTCCAAGATTCCCTGCGATGCGACAACGGCCCCGTGTGACTTGAGCATCACCACGCTGTGCTCGGCCAATGACTCGGCTAAAGCTTCGCCCAGTGCCAGGGTGTTGATCGACGCGGTTTTGGGGAAGTATTGAATATCGCCCAACACCGCCGCTTGCATGATCACCGGCAATACCGGTTTATCCACCATACCCAGGAGCGTGGACCAGAGCGGGTGGGTATGCACCACCGCCTGAACGTCCGCTCGGCGGCGGTAGATAGCGGCATGAATATGAAACTCCATGGGCGGTACTGCGCTGCCCTCGATCAAGCCGCCATCGAGATCAATCATGACAATATCCTCAACGGTCATGGCGCTGCGCACTGAGCGCCCAGAATTGATCAGCATATAATCAGTGCCCGGCACTCGGACACTGAAGTGACCGTTGAAATCGATAATCTGCGCACCTTCCAGCATGGCAATGGCGGCGACCAATGTTTCCTTAAGTGTTGTAACATTCTGCGTCATAGGTAAGTCTCCTCGATAAAGAATTTTGTCAGCTCAGACGGCGCTGCGCAGTCCCTATAGGCCCTTAGCTTTCAAGACGGCATCCAACCGCGGGAATACCCGGCGGACATTGCCTTCGAACACCTTGTGTTTGTCGGCGGCCGAAATATCAAGACTGTCGACATAGCGCTTGGTGTCGTCAAAATAGAAACCCGTTTCCGGGTCAATGCCGCGCACCGCACCGACCATTTCCGAGGCAAAGAGAATATTGTCAACATCGATCACCTTGAACAGCAGATCGATACCCGGCTGGTGATACACGCAGGTGTCAAAAAACACATTTTTCATCAGATGTTCGGTCAGCGGCGGGCGCTTGAGCATATCGGCCAGGCCACGGTAGCGTCCCCAGTGGTAGGGCACCGCACCGCCGCCATGCGGGATAATAATGCGCAGCTCGGGAAAGTCCTTAAACAAATCGCCTTCCAGTAATTGCATAAAGGCCGTGGTATCGGCGTTGATATAGTGCGCGCCAGTGGCGTGAAAATTAGCATTGCATGAGCCCGATACATGGACCATGGCCGGTACGTCCAGCTCAACCATTTTTTCAAAGAAGGGGTACCACTGCCGATCGGTTAGCGGCACAGTATTCCAATGCCCGCCCGAGGGGTCGGGATTTAAATTGCAGCCGACAAAGCCGAGTTCATTGACACAGCGTTCAAGCTCTGCGATCGAATTTTTGATCGGCACACCGGTGGACTGTGGTAATTGGCAAACCCCGATGAAGTTTTCTGGGAACAGGCCAACCACCCGATGAATCATATCATTGCAATGTCGCGTCCAAGCTTGGGACACCGCCTCATCACCAACATGATGCGCCATAGCCGAGGCTTTGGGCGAAAATATTGTCATGTCGGCACCGCGTTCGCGCAACATTCTTAATTGATTATTTTCAATACTTGCACGGATGGCATCATCACTGATAGCCGCCAACGCCGGCACCGGCCGATTCGTGTCGCTAAGCCGACCGATCTGTTGGTCGCGGAAATCCTGGAGCGGTTGTGGGGCCGTGGTGTAGTGGCCGTGGCAATCAATAATCATAGTCTTTGCTTTCCTTTGTGTCTGGTCATACCAAGGTGGCGAGATAATTGTCGAACCGGCTTGACTGTTTTTGACCCGCCCGCTTTGGCCTGGCTGCGGGGCGGTTCAGTCGATATAGTGCAAACCCTTGGCCGCCAAGCGCTCACGCATATTGTTGACATCCAGACCGAGCTCACCATTTTTATAACGCGCACGGGCAATGGCTTCATTGGCTTCACGCGCTTGCGCCTTCTTCAGCACCTCGGCCGCCTCGGCGCGCGCCACCACGACCACTCCATCGTCATCGGCGATAATGACATCGCCCGGATAAATGGTTTGCCCACCACAGACCACGGCCACATTGACATCGCCCAGGGTTTCTTTAACCGCTCCGGTGGCCGAAACACATTTGGACCACACCGGAAAATCCATCGCGGTCAGATCGCGCACATCACGGCAACCGGCATCGATGATCAGACCTCGCACTCCCCGCGCCTGCAGCACCGTGGCGAGCAAATCGCCAAAGTAACCGGCATCGGAGGAGGAGGTCGGCGCAACCACCATAATATCGCCCGGTTGGCACAGCTCGGTCGCTACATGAATCATCCAGTTGTCGCAGGGTGGCACGCTGACAGTGACCGCCGTACCGGAGATATGTGCCCCGGCATAGATCGGGTTCATATAGGGCGCCATTAAACCTTTACGACCTTGCGCTTCATGGATGGTGGCCACGCCATAGGCACCCAATGCGTCGGCAATTGATTTTTCGGTACGTTGGATATTTTTCATTACAACAGCCATAACTTTTTCCTATTATCAGAGTAGTGTCGCGTGCGTGCCGTAGCTATTTTTTGGCTCGAGTGTGCTCATGGCGGGCGCACCCGACTGGCACCGGCGAACGGTTTGGCCGGCTAGGTTGCACTGGCTATACAGGCCTCAAAAGCAATTTTCAAGGCATCGGCATCCAGATGACGACCGATAAAAACCAATTGACTCTGGCGCGACTCATCGGCTTGCCAGGCGCGCTGCAGATCGCCTTCGAGGATCATGTGCACGGACTGAAAGACCATGCGTCGAGGCTCGCCCTGGATATCGATAATGCCCTTGGCGCGGAGGATATTCTGGCCCTGTTGCGCCACCAGATCGGTCAGCCAAGTGCCAATTAGGTTGCTAGCCATGGCACGGTTTGAACTTAATGAAACACTCGCGATGGTGCTATCATGGACGTGGTCAACGGGCAGATCATCGTCACCATGGCCACAGAAGGCATCGTGTACATGGTGGCCCTGGCTCGGCGCGGGTGGTAAAAAATCCGCGTCCAGCGAGCGTAAACGATCCAGATCAAAGCTGCCTCGGGCGAGTATCTTGTCCAGCGCAACATTGACCCGTTCAGTGCGGTAAATAGGCGCTAGCGAATTGATCTGCCGTATCTGGGCTTCGATAGCGTCGAGCTCAGAGTGGGTCACCAAGTCAATTTTATTGAGCACAATTTGATCGGCAAAAGCGATTTGTTCCGCCGCCTCGCGGCTGTCCACTAAGCGCAGCCCAAGGTGTTTGGCATCGACCACCGTGGTAATGGAATCGAGCTGGAGCTGGGCTTTCAACGAGAGATCGACAAAAAAAGTTTGCGCAACCGGACCGGGATCGGCCAGGCCAGATGTTTCAATGATAATGGCGTCAAAATCGGTTCGCTTAGCCAACAGCGAATGCAGTGTTCTGATCAGGTCACCGCGAACGGTGCAACAGATGCACCCGTTATTCATCTCAAACAACTCTTCATCGCTATTGAGAATGAGCTTGTTGTCGATACCGATGGCACCAAACTCGTTGACGATAACGGCATAACGCCGACCATGATCTTCGCTCAGAATGCGATTGAGCAGCGTGGTTTTACCCGCGCCGAGATAACCGGTCAGCACCGTGACCGGAATATCGCCGGCCACAGCGCTAACGGAAACGGCAACATCCGTCACGGCACTAATTCCTTATTCCCAGGGCTTAAGCGAAACGTGCACGACACCCTCTTCACCCTGACCGGCGACGGAGCGGATCGCCAGATCCGTGTCTTTCAAGCCAAAGGTGTGCGTGGTCAGCAAATCCAGCGGGAAGCGCTTGGACGCCAGTTGCGCAAGCGCCAACTCGCAGGAGCGGTAACCGTGTCCACGAGCACTCTTGATGGTGATATATTTTAACGCCACCTTGCCCATTGGGAAGTTCGGAAACTCGGCCATTTCGCCCTGCATCAATAGGGTGCCACCCTTGCGCTTTAAAGCTTCAACGGCCAGCAGTAAAGGCAGGGTTCCGGCACCCGCGGTACAATCCAGGGCAACATCGACCCCTACACCGCCGGTAATGGCCATAATCCGAGCCAGCGGATCTTCTTGCTGCACATCGATGACATAATCGGCACCCAATTGCTTGGCCACCGCTAAGCGCGCCGTATCTTTAGACGTGCCGGTGACAATGATCAACGAAGCACCGGCCTGCTTGCAGGCTACGGTCTGCGCCAAACCCTGTTGACCGGGGCCTTGAATCAGCACGGTAGAGTTGTAGCCGACACCACAGTCAAATAGCGCCCATTCGATACCATTGGCCATCGGCGTGACGATACCCGCCAGTTCCGGCGACACACCGGCCGGCACCTTATGCACTACGGCATTCCAGGGCAAATACATGTATTGCGCAAAACCGCCCCACAGGTGCGGTGCCCGCGCCGCCGAGGTATAGCCATAGCGAATTCCATTCGGGTTAAAGCGCCAGTCGGTATAGGTACAGTGACGATATTCGCCTTTGTGGCACCATTCGCATTGGTGACAGGGCAGATAGTGTTCAACGAAAACCAAATCGCCTTCTTTCAGGCCCTGGCGCTCTAAAAACTTGTTGCCGCCCTGGGCGATATAGCCAATGTTCTCATGCCCCATGATCACCGGATCGGTCGATTGCGGGCTGTTGTACAATTTAACGTCGGTCCCGCAGATACCGGCTACTTCCACTTTCAGTAGGGCTGAATCCTCTGACATAACAGGCATGGGATATTCGCGAAATTCGGTTTTGAGGGGGCCGGTACGGACCGCGGCGAGCACTTGTTCAGCCAAGATGGACACTCCAATAGCAGACATTCAAAAAGTTGCGCCAGACTAGATCCAGCCAGTGCTGCAAATATATCGTTTCTGCTATCAAAGCAGTAAGTCATAAAGCACATAGCAGCCAATCAAAAACGATTCGGATTGACGCTGTTGTTGGGGGCCAAATTACCTTAGTCTGCCAGTCACTCAGTTGGTTACTGTAGTGACACTTTAGAGAAATATTGGGCACAGTTTTGCGATGCCAAGGTGTCTGGCTCCTGGCGACTAAACCGGCTATTGGTAAGACCTGTTTTTAACGACTGGTTTTTAAACGAGCCAGCTTTAACGATCTGTATAACGGCAATCTCACTTTGGGCACGCTATGTTTGGACAGTCACGAAAAGGCCCTGACCACCTCGCAGCGCTGGAGACCATTAAAGACTGGACCCGCGACCGCTTTAGCTTGGCCGCAGAGGCCGTTATCTTGGTGGCCGAACTCAACTGTCAAGTACCCGGCTGCCCACCCGTGGAAACGGTGGTGGCGTTCTGGGACCAGGACAGCACACGCTATCGTTTTAAAATTTTTAAACCCGCCACCGAGGTACTAAACGACGACCTGCCGATCTATTGGTTGAAGTCCGCACTGATCGATTATGGCGAACTCGGCTGCGACTGTTGCTGAGTCAGGGACCGGGGGCCTGTGCAGTCGCGCCGAGCGGAAAAAATACGTTTCAGAACCATCAGATTAGATCCAAAATAACTATCTCGGAGTCCGTTAACACTATGGTCAATCCTATGGTCAATCCTATGGTCAATCCTACATTTAAAACTGTTACCCGTAGCCAGGGCAACAACCAAGCCCTCAAAGACGGCAGCGTATTACCCAAAACCTTTAACTTCGAGTTCGAGGAAGTTCCGGTCCTGGTGCATGCGTTCCGCCGCATGGTGCGCGAGCTGGAATTCGACATTTGCGAAATGGCGCTAACCACCTACATTTGCGCCAAAGAACATGGCGCCAAATTCACCGCCTTACCGATATTCTTAGTGCGCGATTTTCACCACGGTGCAATCTATTACAACACCAAAGCCGGCATCAACAGCCCGAAAGATTTGCACGGTAAAAAGGTCGGTGTGAACCGCGGCTATACCGTCACCACAGGCGTCTGGGCACGCAGCATCTTACAAGATGAATACGCTGTCGATCTGGATCAAGTGACTTGGGTTTTGTCGGGCGACGAACACGTCGCTGACTATCAAGCGCCGGCCAACGTCGTCCCTATTGAAGCCGGTGACAGCATCGAACAAATGCTCATATCGGGCGAATTGGCTGCGGCCATAGGCGTCACGGTAGACCATCCGGATATTCGTCCGTTAATCCCCGATGCGTTGCAAGCAGGGCTGTCGGCACTGCAACAGCGCGGACTCTACCCCATTAATCACCTCATCGTGGTCAAGGATGAGGTGCTGGCCGCTTACCCGGGTTTAGCCGAGGATATCTTTGCCACCTTTGTAGCCGCAAAGCAGCTTTATTTAGCGCAACTCAAGGCGGGCACAATCGATAACCCAACTCACATTGATGAAGTTCATCGTCGAGTGTCAGAATTATTGGCCGACCCCCTACCCTATGGCGTGGCGCCGAATCGCGCGGTATTGGAGCAACTTCTTAGCCATGCCCAGAAACAGAAAATCATTACCCGTGCAGTCTCTGTAGACGAGCTATTTGCACCCGCAACGCTCGACCTCATTGGTTGAATTTACCGCCGTAGGCAGACCGGGCAAAGGTGATGGCCCACTTTCTAACCCATAGCTGGATTGTTTTCCGAACCGCTTGGTGATGTTGCGCAGGTTTTTGCAGGAGTCGTTATGGAATTTAAAATCCCTAATATCAGGCACCTCAGGGTGTTTCTAGAAGTCATTGAATGCAAGAGCATCAGCAAGGCCTCGGACAAGGTATTTCTGTCGCAGTCGGCTATAACGCAGGCCATCGCGAAGTTAGAAGAGGCACTGAGCACATCATTTTTCCACCGGCGCAGTGATGGCATGTTCGTTACCGAATCCGGTCGGGTCTTTGCCTCACGAGTGCTGCGCGCGATCGACATGATTGTCGCCGGGCTCACCGGCGCGATGCGCCTGGGCGGCAATAAAAATTCCGAACCGGGCTACCTGTTGCAAATGCTGACCACCACCCAGCTGAGAGCACTCATCGCCGTGTCCGAGGCGCAAAACTTTAGTATTGCTGGACGCAATTTGGGCCTATCCCAGTCATCATTACATCGCGCTGCGCGCGAACTTGAAAGTTTGCTGCAAGTGGTTTTGTTTGAAAAGACCAGTACCGGTATCATTTCCAGCAAATCGGCCAGAGTGCTGGCCGAAGCCAGTAAGTTAGCGTTTTCAGAAATTGCTCAGGGTCTTGATGAGGTCAATTCGATCCATGATCGTGCGATAGGTCGGATCGTTATCGGTGTGATGCCGCTGGCCAGAGCATCCATTCTGCCGAAGGCAATTATTCAGTTCTCCAATCAATATCCGGATTTTAAAATAAAAGTGACTGAAGGTCCCTATGATGATCTGCTCTACCACCTGCGCCAAGGGGGTGTCGACCTGTTAATTGGCGCTTTGCGTTTTCCGCCGCCCAGCGATGATGTAACGCAGACAGAACTGTTCTCCTCATCGGTTACCATTGTCGCGCGACCGGACCATCCCTTATGTCACACCGAACAGGTTGATATTGCAGCCTTGACACTCTACCCCTGGGTTATACCGCCCAAGGGCACACCGACGCGAACAATTTTTGAATCAACCTTTATTGAAGCCGGCCTCGAAGTACCCCAGCGCTTGGTTGAAACCGGCTCCCATATTCTGATGCGCGCCCTGTTGTTGGGCAGCGATCGGCTGACGATGATTTCCGAGCATCAGATACAGCATGAGTTGGATCTGGGCGTTATTAAAACGGTTCAATGTGAGTTGGCTGATGCATTCCGGCCGATTGGCATCACCGCAAGGACCAACTGGCAACCCACCGCCCCACAGGCGGCCTTTATAGCGCTGCTGGGCGGCAATGATGCTACTATCGATGCTATTAATTCATAAGACTTTCAGTAATTAGAGTTCCGGAGCGACATGATGAAACTGCGTAAGATCGGCGCGTTAGAGAGTTCGGCAATCGGCTTTGGCTGCATGAGTCTGTCCCATGCCTATGGTCCGCCACCAACCGCCCAACAGGCGGAGCGTGTTGTGTTGGACGCAATAGATAGTGGCTACACCCTATTGGACACCGCGGCCCTGTACGGTTTCGGTGCCAATGAAACGCTGCTCGGCAATGTGCTCAAAGGCCGACGCAATCAAGTGGTGCTCGCCAGTAAATGCGGCATATTTAACAATGCTGCTGGCCAGCGTGAAATCAATGGCCGCCCAGAGGTGATTAAACAGACCTGCGAAGACAGCTTAAGACGTCTGCAGACCGACACCATCGATCTCTATTATCTACATCGCTGGAACAAAACTGTCCCTATAGAAGACAGTATTGGTGCACTGTCTGAATTGGTATCGGCCGGAAAAATCCGCGAGATCGGCCTGTCAGAGGTTTCCGCTGAAACCTTACGCAGCGCGCATCGAGTACACCCCATCGCCGCGGTGCAATCGGAATATTCTCTGTGGACCCGCAATCCGGAAATTGCGGTATTGCAGGCCTGCCGCGAATTGGGTGTGGCGTTTGTGGCATTCAGCCCCGTGGGGCGAGGTTTTCTGACCGGGGCACTGCGCGACGTATCGCTCTTGGCCGAAAATGATCTGCGTCGCACTATGCCACGCTTTGAACACAGCAATTATGCCGCCAATCTGGCCTTGTTGGATAAGGTTCAGCAGGTAGCCAACGATACCGGCTGTACCCTAGCCCAACTTGCGTTGGCCTGGTTATTGGGTCGGGGTGACAATATCATTCCGATTCCAGGCACAACAAAATCAAACCACCTCAAGGAAAACTTCGCAGCGCTTGAGGTCAAACTTAACCCAGCGGTGTTTGCCCGCCTGGATGATATTATCAACCAGTCTAGCGTTGTCGGGACTCGTTATAAGGCTGCGACTCAGTCCGAGATTGATACAGAAGAATTCTCTTAACGAGCTCGCCTGACCTCTTGCCTCGGCCGGTTGCTCACACCGGCCGCTACTCGAAACTCTGTTAAAACTCTTAATGGCCCGTCTGCGGGGCCATTGTTTTAATCGCATACAGGCCGATACATAAACACTGCGCGCCCTTATCACGTAGCCGACTTAGTTGCGCTCGATCTTATAGTCACAGCCACCTCGGACCTGGCCGTTAGGGCTGAAAATTCGGGCGCAAAAAAATCCGCATAGCGACCATTTTCAAACCCACCTAAAAGTGCAA
>Ga0307492_10001169_pt1 | contig 10889 bp, 11 predicted proteins | sample SI3LmetaG_FD_202365 | JGI IMG/M metagenome (GOLD analysis project Ga0307492, IMG submission 202365) | Sea-ice brine microbial communities from Beaufort Sea near Barrow, Alaska, United States - SI3L | ecosystem: Environmental > Aquatic > Marine > Coastal | place: USA: Alaska | collected 2017-05-06
GCCATCCACTTGACCGCGAGGAAGTTGCTGCGTGGAAAGATGACCCGCGGGGCTTTATGGCTTGGTTACGCGATCATACACTTAGCCTGAAGGACTAGGGTCAACGGGTTGGAACTGGGATTTCACCGCGATAGTCATAGAATCCACGTTGGGTTTTACGACCCAACCAGCCAGCTTCTACATACTTCGTGAGCAAAGGGCAGGGCCGGTATTTCGTATCGGCTAAACCTTCGTGCAAAACGTTCATGATCGCTAAGCACGTGTCCAAACCAATAAAGTCCGCCAACTCAAGCGGTCCCATAGGATGATTTGCGCCCAATCTTAATGAACTGTCGATGGACTTCACGTTCCCGACACCTTCATAAAGCGTATATACTGCCTCGTTGATCATCGGCATCAGGATGCGATTTACGATAAAGGCAGGGAAATCTTCGGCAGATGCGGCGGTTTTTCCAAGCTTGTCGACAACCGTCTTACACGCATCAAATGTTTCCACATCGGTTGCGATTCCACGGATCAATTCAACCAGCTGCATAACGGGCACTGGGTTCATGAAGTGGAATCCCATGAATTTTTCAGGGCGGTCCGTGCGGCTGGCCAACCGTGTGATTGAGATGGAGGAGGTGTTGGAGGTCAAAATCGTGTGCGGTTCCAAGTGTGGCAATAGGCTGTCAAAAATTGCCTGCTTCACAGTCTCTTTTTCTGTAGCGGCTTCAATCACCAAATCAGTTTGACCAAGTACAGGCAAATCTTGTGTGGTTCTGATACGCGCAATTGCTGCGGCTTTATCATCAGCGCTGATTTTTTGGCTGCTGACTTGGCGTTCCATATTCTTGTCGATACGGGCCATTGCATGCGCCAAGGCGTCTTCATTCACGTCATTAAGCACAACATCGTAGCCGGCCAACGACATGACATGTGCAATACCGTTGCCCATTTGACCTGCGCCAATAATTCCGATTTTCTGAATAACCATGTTAGTCCTTTCGCTGCGCTGCCGCACCATAGGGCCCTGCCCGCCTTAAGGGCAAGGTATGAACATGTGTTCCTAATATCTTAGCGGTATTTAAGGGGTCCGGTGCCATACCTTTATGTGGGTGAAAAGAGGAGAGGGTTAGCATGACCTATGATGCACTGGGGGCGGGGGCCCTCGAATATTTGCCGTGCCGATATGGCACGTCCAAATTATTATTTCGCGGTCCAAGGCGATCGCTTAACAAGCCGTATCTGGTGTTTTTGGGTGGTACCAAACCTACGGAAAATTCATTGCGAATCCGTTCCCAGAATTGGTTGAACAGAGTATTGGGCGGACCTGTATAAATCTTGGCTGCGTGAATGCAGGCGTTGATGTGTTTTCTACCGATGTTCAGATAGCCGAGATGGCAACTGGCGCTGATGTGACTGTTGTGCAGATAATGGGCGCGCACAATATGTCCAATCGGTTTTATACGGTCCACCCAAGGCGGAACGATCGGTTTTTGAAGCCATCGACGTTATTGCAAGCAATTTATCGCGAAGTGGACTTTGCTGAATTCAACTTCAACAAACACATGTTGCAACATCTCTATACGCTGTCACCGGGCCGTTTTAATACGGTTGTAGATGAGTTGCAGCAGGCATGGTTAGCGCGGATGCGTTTGTTGTTAGGCAAGATTCAGGGCAAAACCGTATTGCTTTGGTTTGCTGATCATACACCGGATGATGTGTTTTCGAGTGAAGATGAAAAAGATCCATGGTTCATCACACGAGGTATGATTGAAAAAATGCGACCTTTGGTGACGGACGTAGTCGAGGTAGCAGCGTCAGCTTCAAGTTGCGCACTCGGAACTGAAGGTATGGTGTTTAGTCAAATGGAAACACCAATGGCAAAGCATATTTTGGGGCCCGCTGCCCATCAAGAAGCTGCAACCGCTGTCGTTGAATGTGTGAGGGTACTTCTCTAACGCAAAAGGCCCGCCGAAAAGCGGGCCTTTCTAATTATATATCGAAAAGGTTTACAGTTTTTCGATCAGCTCTGGAACCGCGTCGAACAAGTCCGCAACTAAGCCAAAATCAGCAACTTGGAAGATAGGTGCCTCTTCGTCTTTGTTGATTGCAACAATGACTTTGGAGTCCTTCATACCAGCCAAGTGCTGAATTGCGCCTGAAATACCAACAGCAACATAAAGGTCTGGTGCAACAACTTTGCCCGTCTGTCCAACTTGCCAGTCGTTTGGTGCGTAACCTGAATCGACAGCCGCACGAGATGCGCCAACGGCGGCACCCAATTTGTCAGCAAGCTTTTCGATCAACGCAAAGTCGTCTTCAGACCCAACACCACGACCACCAGACACAACAACACCCGCTGATGTCAGTTCTGGACGATCAGAGGCCGCAACCTTGTCTTCAACCCATGAGGACAATGCAGGATCAGCAGTAGCCCCGATGTTTTCAACAGCGGCAGAACCACCAGTAGGGGCCGCGTCGAATGTCGCTCCGCGGAAGGTGATAACCTTTTTCGCATCCGAAGATTTTACAGTTTGGATCGCGTTACCTGCATAAATTGGACGTTCGAATGTGTTTGCATCAACAACCGCAGTTGCATCCGAAATCACCATAACATCCAACAATGCGGCAACACGTGGCATGATGTTCTTCGCATCTGTTGTGGCAGGGGCTACGATATGTTCGTAATCGCCTGACAAGGACACCAACAAGTCTGCTACTGGCTCTGCCAGACGTTTGCCGTAAATTGCATCTTCTGCGCACAGAACCTTAGCAACGCCAGTGATGGTCGCGGCCTCGGTTGCTGCTGCGGCGCAAGTTGCGCCTGTGCACAAAACAGTCACGTCACCCAAATCAGCACAGGCTGTCACTGCTTTTGCAGTGGCATCCATTGCCAGTTCGCCGTCGTTCACTTCAGCTAAAAGAAGTACAGCCATTACACAGTCCCCGCTTCTTTAAGTTTGGCGATCAGTTCGTCCACTGATGCCACTTTGATACCTGCCGCGCGTGTTGCTGGCTCAACTGTTTTTACAACTTCTAAACGTGGCGTGACGTCGACGCCGTAGTCAGCCGCGGTCTTCTCGTCCATCGGCTTTTTCTTGGCTTTCATGATGTTTGGAAGGGACGCATAACGCGGCTCGTTCAAACGCAAATCAACAGTAACAACCGTTGGCATGCTGACTTCGATGGTTTGCAAACCACCGTCAACTTCGCGGGTCACTTTGGCTTTGTCGCCAGAAATTTCCAACTCAGAAGCAAACGTGGCTTGTGACCAACCCATCAACGCGGACAGCATTTGGCCGGTTGCGTTCATGTCGTTGTCGATCGCCTGCTTGCCACAAAGGACCAGACCCGGCTGTTCTTCGTCTACAATCGCTTTAAGAATTTTGGCGACGGCCAATGGTTCAATGTCGTTGTGCACGTCGTCTGACGCAATCACAAGAATGGCGCGGTCCGCACCCATCGCTAGCGCGGTGCGCAGCGTTTCTTGGGATTGTTTGACGCCTACAGATACGGCGATGATTTCGTCCGCTTGACCAGCTTCTTTCAGACGGATGGCCTGTTCAACGGAAATTTCGTCAAACGGGTTCATCGACATTTTCACGTTGGCAAGATCAACACCGGAACCGTCCGCTTTAACACGAACCTTCACGTTATAATCGATCACGCGTTTGACAGGTACTAGAACCTTCATGAGCGTCTCTCTCCTCTAACTACGACTCGCCCAAAATGGACCAGTCGTGACACTTTGAATATTTCTTACCGAAGCAAGGGCAAGCGCAACAGTGCAAAATCGTCATGTTTACGCTATCGGACGCCGCGTTTCGTAAGTTTTGTCAATTATTGCTGAAATTTAACAATTTGCGCCGGGAATCCAAAGAACATCGTCTTTACCGCCGTTGTTGGCAATACGGCCTGCAACAAAGAACCAGTCGCTTAAACGGTTCAGATATCTTATCGCAGCAGGGTTCACGGTTTCCATCGTTGCCAACTCAACCGCCAAACGTTCGGCGCGTCGTGCAACGGTCCGGCAAACGTGCAATTGGGCTGCGAGTGCGGTGCCACCGGGTAAGATAAAACTGCGCAGTGGCTCCAGTACATTGGTCATCGCGTCAATTTCCGCTTCAAGGCGGCTGACCTGTGCATCTGCCATTCGCAAAGGGGGGTATTCTGCTTCGGGGTCCTTCTCCATATTGGGATTGCACATGTCTGCGCCCAGATCGAACAGATCGTTCTGAATACGGCTTAGGGCTTCGTCCACCGCGCCATCTGCTGCAAGGCGTGCAACGCCAACAAAGCAATTCAATTCATCTGACGTGCCATATGCTGTGACGCGCATTGAATGTTTAGCAACGCGTGCGCCGTCCCCTAGAGCTGTTTCACCCGCATCACCCGTCTTCGTATATATCTTGTTTAGAACGACCATAACACTAGCCTCCGTTGCGTTTGAAGTAGATGAAAATTAGGATAAATACGACGGCGACAGCTTGTAAGATAATCCGCCACCGCATCAATTTGTTTGAATTGCTATGAGCCCATCCGGAGCCTTTGGCAAAACCACCCAACCCAAACATCAGCACAACAACAACTGCCAAGATCGCCACGATCAATAGGTAAAACATATGGAACTCCATTTGGTTCTGTATTTCGGCTTGATGTAGCTGTCACACTTCAAAAAGCGAAGACCTTTCGCATCAGCCACGTGACAACACCCAATCTAAAACCCTTGTTGGCAGAAAACGACGCAGCGCCGCCATCAAATAAGTGGGTGTCGTGACGAAATAGCGCGGGCGCGGGCGGCTTGAATTCAAAGCGTGAACCAGCTTTTTCACCACAGCATCTGTGGGCAGTTCAAAAGGGTCAGGTCCGACAGACGTATATAGACGTTTCAGCAATTTGGTTTCGTATTGTGTTGCGCGGGCCGCATCTTTCCAATTTATCCAACGTTCAAAATGTGGGATTGAGTTTTCACGAATTTTGGTGGTGATGGGGCCGGGTTCGATCAGCACAATTTTGATGTTTGTATCGCGCATCTCGATGCGCAGCGTATCGGTCAAACCTTCAAGTGCGAACTTGCTGGCAGTATATGCACCGCGCCATGGCATAGTGACCAATCCCAAAACTGACGAGCATTGGACAATTCGCCCATGCCCCTGCGCTCGCATAATTGGAATGACCGACCGAGTGAGTTCGTGCCACCCAAAGAAATTGGCCTCAAAAATGGAACGCAAAGCATCGGTTGGCAAATCTTCGACAGCTCCTGGAATGGCATGGGCACCATTGTTGAACACTGCGTCTAATGTGCCGTCAGTGGCATCCAACACCTCGTTCAACCCCTGATGTATGCTGGCAGTGTCGGTATAATCAATCCGCGGGCTGTCAAAGCCCATTGTGTGTAGTCGGTCGCAATCAACCTGCTGTTTACAGGATGCGAAGACACGCCACCCACGTTCGCGAAGGTCCATCGCAGCAGCAAGCCCAATTCCGGACGAACAACCAGTTATTAATATGGTTTTTTTGATCATGGGTGTCATTCTATCTTTTACGCATGACCACCACAAGAAGGGCGCTGGCGCTTAACCTTTGTTGAGCAGGAAGTCAGCCATCCAGCCTAGTGTTGCACCATCTATGGATCGCATTTCGACCCAGCCATCGCCATTTTCAGCTAATACTTCAACTTCAGCTCCCCGTGTTAGCTTTCCAACGACATCGAAATGTGTACCGGGGCCACCACGTACATTCACAAGATTGCCCGTTACCAAGCGTAGGTCTTGATCGTTTGTTGTAAGGGGGGCTTGGAATGTGACAGCGGATCCAGAACTGGCAATTAAACTGGGAAGGACAATTGCACTTGCAGGATCTTCATCTTGGGTCGGGGCGAAAGAAGTCTGTGTGATTTCAGGTTGCGCGGCCAGTTCATCGGTCGACACCATGCTAAATGCAGCGCGGGTCACAGCTAAATCAGTTGGGGTGTCTGCCATCATAGATTTGGCGACAGTGATTTTGGGTAAGCCTTTTTGAATTGACGATGTATCGACGCGGCTTAAGCGTAACGCCTCGCCATCAAAATCTGATCCGCCACTTAGCTCATAAAAAGAAAAGCCTAAAAAACCAAAGGCTATAATAATAAATTTACCCACAACGCGATGCCCCAATCACATGTCACCAAATTACACGGCGACTCATTAACAATAGCACATAACCGAGAAGACGTTCGAAAATTAGGGGGAAATATCCGTGCAATCCCCCATCACGTGTCATTGCTGCAACGACGTGGCAAAGAACTTTTGACCAGTTCGAGATTGGCGACTTGTCCCCTGCAAGATGGATGGGTACACACCATTTATGGCTGATATTGATGACACTCCCAACATGAACCCAATTGAACCACTTCGGCGGGCGCTGGGTGATCGATATCTGACCTATGCGCTCTCTACTATTATGCACCGCGCATTGCCTGATGCACGTGATGGTCTAAAGCCGGTTCACCGCCGAATTTTGTTTGCAATGCGTGAACTGCGCTTGGCGTCGGGTGGCGGTTTCCGCAAGTCAGCAAAGATTTCTGGCGACGTGATGGGCAACTATCACCCCCACGGCGATGCCGCGATCTATGATGCGATGGCCCGTTTGGCCCAAGATTTTAACGTTCGGTATCCACTGGTCGACGGTCAAGGTAATTTTGGCAACATCGATGGTGATAACCCTGCTGCCGCACGGTATACTGAGGCGCGGATGACCGCAGTGGCCGAGGCCATGCTTGACGGTCTTAATGAAAATGCCGTTGATTTTCGCGAAAATTACGATGGCACGCTGACTGAACCTGTAGTTTTGCCTGCGCAGTTCCCCAATCTTTTGGCGAATGGATCTAGCGGTATTGCTGTGGGCATGGCGACAAATATCCCGCCACACAATATCTCTGAATTGTGTGATGCATGCCTGCATATGATCAAAGTGCCTGATGTGCGTGATGATACATTGCTGAATTACGTGCCGGGCCCTGATTTTCCGACGGGTGGGATCATTGTCGAAAGCCCCGAAAATATTGCAACCGCTTACCGGACGGGTAAAGGTGGTTTTCGCCTTAGGTGTCGTTACGAAGTTGAAGACCTTGGTCGCGGGCAATGGCAGATTGTTGTTACCGAAATTCCATATCAGGTTCAGAAATCCAAGCTGATTGAAAAGATCGCTGAGCTGATCCAGATCAAGAAAATTCCGATCCTTGGTGATGTTCGCGATGAATCTGCGGAAGACATCCGTCTGGTTCTTGAACCACGTTCCAAAAACGTCGACCCTGATGTGCTGATGGGGATGATGTACCGCAACTGCGATCTTGAATTGCGGTTCTCATTGAACATGAACGTGTTGATCGACGGTTTAACACCCAAGGTATGTTCGATGAAGGAAGTGCTGCGTGCTTTCCTTGATCACCGTCGCGAAGTGTTGGTGCGTCGTTCAACCCATCGGATGGAAAAGATTGATCATCGGCTGGAAGTATTGGAAGGCTTCATCGTTGCGTTCCTTAATCTGGACCGCGTAATCGACATTATTCGCTACGACGAAGACCCTAAGGCGGGCCTAATGCGCGAAGACTGGTCCAAGGACCATGTGCGGGCGATGGACGAAAAGGACTATGTCTCGCCTGGCCCAAGCACTGGTGAACTGTCCGAGGTTCAAGCTGAAGCAATCTTGAACATGCGTCTACGCAGCTTGCGTCGCCTTGAAGAGATGGAATTGCTGCGCGAACAAGCGGCTTTGATGGAAGAACGCGCTGGGCTTGAGGACTTGCTTGATAGTGGTGAACTGCAGTGGGATAGAATTGCCGAACAACTGAAAGAGACGAAAAAGCAGTTTGGCAAAGACTGGGCTGGCGGCGCGCGTCGCACCACATTTGCTGTGGCTGGCGAGGTGGCGGAAGTGCCCCTTGAGGCGATGATCGACCGCGAGCCAATTACCGTTGTGTGCAGCCAAATGGGCTGGATTCGTGCGATGACGGGCCATATTGACCTGACCCGCGAGTTGAAGTTCAAAGACGGTGATGGGCCTTTATTCACCTTCCATGCAGAAACCACGGATCGTTTGCTGGTCTTTGGCGCGAACGGGCGTTTCTATACGATCAGTGCATCCACATTGCCAGGTGGGCGCGGAATGGGAGAACCATTGCGCTTGCTGGTTGATCTGCCGAACGAGGCGGAAATACTTGAGATCATGATCCATAAACCAGGTCGTAAATTATTGGTGGCTTCATCTGCAGGCGATGGATTTATCGTACCTGAGGACGATGTAATTGCCCAAACGCGCAACGGTAAACAGGTGCTGAACGTGCGCGGCGATACGCGCGCTTTGATCTGTAAGCCAACCTTTGGCGATACGGTTGCAGTCGTTGGTGAAAATCGCAAAGTGTTGGTGTTTTCATTGGACGAGTTGCCCGAAATGGGCCGTGGGAAAGGCGTGCGTCTACAGAAATACAAAGACGGTGGGTTGTCTGATGCAACCACCTTTACGATGGCGGCAGGGCTAAGCTGGCTTGACCCAGCAGGGCGGACACGTACGGAAACAGAATTGTCCGAATGGCACGGGAAACGCGCCAGTGCAGGCCGCATGGCACCACGTGGGTTTCCAAGAGGCAACCGATTTAACTAACGGTAACATCAACTTAGACAACAAGATGACACCAGACGTTAAGTCGGGAGCAAGAAGGGTATGATGAGTGAACAATTAAATGGCCAGTACCACGGCGAAAGAAAAACTCTGTTTTGGCTGGTGATGAAGACCAGTCTTTTGACCTTGGTGACGCTTGGAATTTACAGGTTTTGGGCGAAAACACGTATTCGCAAATACCTTTGGTCCGGTACCTCGGCGGGGAATGACAGTTTTGAGTATACTGGCACTGGGCTTGAGAAGTTTTTGGGGTTCTTGGGCGCGATTGTGATTTTAGCAATCTACCTAGGAATTGTGCAGATGATCCTGCTATTCTTCGGACTAAGCATGATGGCAGATGCGAGTACACCTGCGGGCGCGTTGGCCCAACTTGGTGCGATTTATATTTCTGTGATAGCGGTCATGCCATTGATATTGTTTGCACAATATCGCGCACGCCGCTACAAAATGGCGCGAACGCGGTGGCGCGGTATCCGGTTTGGCATGGACAGCGCTGCGTGGGGATACGTTTGGCGGGCCTTTGGGCATTTTTTCCTGACCCTGATAACGGGTGGTCTATTGCTGCCAAGGCAGTCGTTTTATCTTGAAAAATACATGGCAGATCGCAGCTGGTATGGTGATGCGAAATTTGAGCAATCGGGGCGCTGGCAAAGCCTGTATCCTGGTTTCAAACACATCCTGATCGGCATGGTTGTCCTTATTGCTGGCGGGGCCTTTGTAGCCATAACCATGTTCGTCGGGGTTGGTCTGTTTATTGTTTTCATCGGGTATATCTGGATTATAATAGGCGCGGTGTACTATCGTATCTATACCTTTAACTATATGGTATCAAACAAAAGTTTGAACGGTCAGATCGGATTTTTCAGCGGTGCGCGGACTGGTAACGTTGTCGGCACGGCGATCAAAGGGACCATCCTTATTGCAATATTTGGCGCTGTTGTTGGGGGTGTTTTCTTTTCAATTAGTTTCGGCATGGTCGGATTTTCGATGCCGCGTGATCCATCGGTTTTGGGTGGTTTAACGGGCGGAATTTTGGGCATTCTGGGGGTCGTTTTATACGTTGGCTTCCTTTTGATGATGAGCGCATTGTCTTTTGTCCTGATCACACAACCCATTATCGCGCACGTTGTCGATAACACGGCATTGTCTGGTGCAGAGCATCTGAATGACATCCAGCAACGCGAAGCGGACGAAGGTGCAGACGCCGAAGGGTTCGCGGATGCATTGGATATTGGCGGCGGTATATGAACGTCGGTATGACGTCGGTATTGTGTCGGTATTACATCGGTGCATCGGGCCGACGTCTGGATGTGAAGGTGACGCTGGAAAACAGCGATCACTTGCACCTTTCACATCCTGAACTGCCAAATGGGACCATCAATTGGCCACTGGCCAACCTTCGTAAACTGCAAGATCAGGCGCGCACCGATCAGATCATTCTGACCCTGCGTGCCGACATTGCCGTCGATAGCGCATTGATTGAATCCGCGCGCCTGACAGTGGACGATCCAGACTTGATCACGCAGATCGAAACGCTTTGCCCCGATCTTACGAAACGGGACATGGCCAAAGGGTCCGTGCGTAAAATTCTGACGCGTATCAGCGTGGCGGTTGCTGCTGTTGTTCTGATGATATTTGTCATCTTGCCCGCGTTGGCAAACACACTTGCCTACATCATCCCGATCAAACGGGAGGTTGCGTATGGCAAAGCGATTGTGCGTCAGATGGAACGCTTCTTTGGGGGGACCGCGGCTGGAGAACTCGTATGTTCCAGTACCGATGGGGACGCGGCATTGGCCAAAATGATTGCGCGTTTAACTGAAACCACGCCAACGAATTACGAATTGCATGTGTCTGTTATGCGCCACGAGATGGTCAATGCGTTTGCCGCCCCTGGAGGGCAGATTGTTTTGGTCGAGGGATTGATCGAACACGCTAACAGCCCCGATGAAGTCGCCGCTGTATTGGGTCACGAGATCGGACATGTTGAGGCACGCGATGCCACACGTGGCGCATTACGCGCAGCGGGTTCTGCTGGATTGCTGTCGATGGTCTTTGGCGACTTCGCAGGTGGGACGGCTGCGGTGGTGATCGCGGAATATACGCTGAACGCGTCGTACACCCGAGAGGCAGAGGCTGAGGCAGACACTTATGCCCGCACGATGTTAGATGGGGCAAAAGTCAGCACTATTGGTATGGCTGATTTCTTTGGAAGCTTGAGCGATCTGGAGGGATCTGTCCTAGAC
>Ga0307492_10001170_pt1 | contig 10886 bp, 7 predicted proteins | sample SI3LmetaG_FD_202365 | JGI IMG/M metagenome (GOLD analysis project Ga0307492, IMG submission 202365) | Sea-ice brine microbial communities from Beaufort Sea near Barrow, Alaska, United States - SI3L | ecosystem: Environmental > Aquatic > Marine > Coastal | place: USA: Alaska | collected 2017-05-06
TCTGATTCATCGCGATGCGCATTTCCTCGATCCTCATTGCGTCCGTCTCGCGTGAGTCATCAGTGGGTTGATCTGCCGCTGGAAGAACATGCATAGCGGCAATCGACATGACGTCAAATGCAGAAAGGGTAACGGTGAATGGAGCCAGGATGGGTCTTTTCGTTACAATATGCTGCAATGGTGTAAAAGCACTGTAACCCAGTCGTGTAAGTAAATCATTTTTGTCTGGATCGGACAGCCATTCCCTATTCCACGCATCACGGGTGATAACTGCGCCAATATGAGTTGGTACCGCCACCCTCCTGGTTCCACTTCCGTGTCGCCATCGCCACATCACCGACTCAATAGAGTCGGGAAGAGTACATCTCGACATTGATGATGGTGGTTTAGTATTATCTGTAAACCCTCGCCAGTACTTATTAACGTGAGTTTCAAACGCAGGGTCCGCTCCCAGGTCGCGTATTTCTCCGTTAATATATTTCCGCTGGTGCGCCGCCAAACCATGCGTACCCCGGACGATAAGCTCGTGGGTGTTTTCAGTATCTTCATGCATGACAGAAATCCCAATATGGTTGTGAAACGCGTGCTCGCCTGTGTATCGAATCGGCGTGAACGTAAACTCGTGTGGGTTAGTGATGTTCCACGGCTTTGTTGTGCTAGTAACATCGGAATAACTCGATCTTCCCCACCGAGTCGGGCCACTCCAGTTGGAATGCAACCCGTCATGATCTTCACCAACAGTTAGCTCGAATTGAGCACGCTCGTTCGCAGTTAATGTATCCAATTTGTTTTTGATAGTAGCATCAACATTCGGGAATGGGCAAAGGTCTGATCGTTGATCACGTCTTCGTCCAAGTCGATGTTGCAATGAGCGACCTATACGGACGTCATACAATAAATTAGCAAGTGCGGGTTCCAATGCCTTTTTGACAGCACTCTCACTATCGGAAAGTTTAGACACAGCAAGGTTCAAAATCCCGTAGTCGTCGAGACCCTCGGTCGACTTCTGCCTCGTCTTTGCAGAAACCAGCTGCACAGTCACACTCCCAGTCGAATGTGGCGCCAACGTCAAAATTCCCACGTGTTCTTGTATCTGACACAGCATGCCAAGTGTGTCCTTGACCAATGAAAACACACGGCGCGTTGCATGCGGGGGTTTCTTTTTGGCTGGGTTGGGGTTCGGATCGGTTGGGTTGGGGTTTAGTTCGGTTCGTTTGATTTTTGGGGGGATGAGTTTTTTCAAGCTGACCTTTGCAACACGACACGCGGCTTTAGCCCGATCGATCTTGGCGTCTAGATTGTCGTCACTTTTGTTTGCGATAAGCACAGAGGTCAAATTCACGATTGTAAGCAATTCGGGTACAATGGATTGCGCTTCGAGTGAGAAGCTGTAATTTCCCTCCACGTACAGATACAACGAATATGCCTTAGCCGCAGACTTGTTTGCCCTTGAAAGAGCAGAAACAAACCCTAATGCGAAGCCATTCGTATCTGCGCCTACTGGCATTGTGACTAGCATGGCCAGTCTGGATTGTATATATTACAAAGTGTTTAAACGGGAACTGTAAATGATTTATACATATCCGGTCCCAGGTAATGACACTCGGAATGCGCAACATTACAGTTGCACATTGGCCGTCCAAGGAGAGTGTCGATTGCATTGAAAACACCACTTTGACTGGTCTTCCGCTTCAAACTGGCCAGCCCACTCTACTTGAACTAGCACTGGCGCAAATGTGCATGGCTCCGCAATTCACCGGTCAGTCATTTGGAGAAGAAGATGACACTGTTAGTGACCCTCCACCCCAAAGAAAACTGGCAGCCGATAATGGAAAGGCCACGGAAGCTGCCGTCCCCCTTACCTTTGAGGACGATTGGAGGTATCCAGTATCCAAACGTGGCGATGAAGCACTGGTCAAGATCAAAGCAATGGACGCAAGTTCAACACTATCAACTTGGATCACATCCACTTCACGTGGCACGGTACAACCAATGGAAGGACACACCTCGGATTCTCTTGGGTCGCTTGATCGCCCCGTGGGTAACGTCGCGTATTTTTCGCTGGACGTTCTCCATCATCTTATGGATCGGCGTCGTCGTGATCTTGGTATGAAGGCGAAGGCTGATGCAGACCACATCAACAACAATCCGTCTGTGTGGCTATGGAGTTCTGAAATTCACATCATACCAAATCGTCTGCTTATTATTGCGGACGCTAAGACTGCGCACACGCATATACTTGACATGGATGCATTCAGACCGAAACATACACACACAAATCTGCGCAATCACGGGCAAAGGTTGAATTGGGATGCGATTCGAGAAAAATACGATGCGATTTTGTTTGTTGCCAGACCGATTAACGCACCAACGGAAGACAACAAATACGCACACGGGATTGAATTCATGACAAGCTTCGCGCCCAACACGTTACTTGTGCTTAACGCTGATGTTATTAAGGAATCCACCAACTTGGTCAAAAATAGCACGCCATCGGATTTGCGACTTATCGGTGCCAATGCATTCGCGTATTTCCAAAATTCTAGCGACTGGACGGTGTATGGAAACGCCGTAATTCAAACGGACGATCGTACTGTATCTGCTATAACCGTGCCACCAATATGGTATGGGCCGGAGTTTGTACGGTCGGCTCGCCACAGTTCGACTGCGCATGCAGTAGTCATCCAAAATGATGCTGGTACTTTGCGCAAACAGAATCTGACAAAGCCTAATCTTGCTAAAGCGGTTAATCGAAAACACTTAATAGCGAATGGAAGTGTATTCGTTCCCGGCGGTATGAACAGGGCGGTCCTGGATTCATATAGACATGCGATTCAAAACATCGACCCCCCTTTTACGCTGAACACACTGAAAAAACCGCCAATCCTCAACTGGCTTAACACGCGGGACCTGCGCATTGCCGGCAATGGACATGTTTACGCAGCGGATCGAATTGCAACCACAGTCGACTTTGAACCACCCCCACTTGAAGAAGCGTACAAGTATAAAATGGCCACGTTTCTGAACCGATCCCCCGGAGGTGATGGACTACTGTCACTTAATGCACTGGTAAAGAACACGAATGGCAATATGAAATGCGAACTCTCGTTCTCAGGAAGTGGTGGTCTCATCCGGTGTGATCCCGTCCTCCCGTCTTCAAAAGAAGATGATCGATCGCACTTGGGTTGAGGAATGCATGGTTGGTGCGCTCACTTGGAACTAAAGTGTGCTTTTCGAGAGCACTTTCCTCTTTGTGGTCACTTGCCGCCCCCTCCGTCTCCTTAATAATTCGATGTGTTTCGCCAGCCGTCATCGCAATACGCACGAATGCGAGTATTGCCGCAAGACACGCGAATCCAAAGAGAAAGCAAGCGGCGTAATACATTTGGATAATTGTTGACACCATTGCATTACTTGTCTACTCACTCATGTGAATGTGGTATATAACAATTCTGACATCCCACAAGACGACTATGGACTCTCGGGCGCAACTTCACCGAATCCCCTCTCTTCCATTCTGTGACCATACTCAGTTGAGCACGAAACTCACCCGCACAGGGAAACACACCCCACGCCAAGACTGGTCTGGTGCCCCATCAAAATCTAGCCGTCTTGGAGTACGGGCTATTCTGAAATGGAGGGATGGCTTGATACTCTGGAAGCATACACGTGCGCGCACAAGCAAATTGGACACGCTTCTGTATCAACCCCTACTCGTCCGACTGTTCGGTATGTGGACCCACGCGCACATCGTTGGTATTGAGGAACTGACCCCAAAAATGATTGACATTACCGTTCGTCCCTGTTGCCATCGTGCACGGCTCGCGGTGATTAGACTTCGTAGTGGTAAGGCATACTACTACGTTGGGGTTAGGTCACTAGACGAGTGGTGGTTGGATGTCGGGAGTATCCCAACCGAGTTCTCAACAGACTGACGTCACAAATAAACACCCAGTGTGACAACAAGCAGTGGTGTTCGGATGGACTACAACTTTGTTCTCACCATGTTGTTTCTTGCACTCGTGTGTGGCCTTTTTGTTGCAGGGGTTATCGCGCTGGGGTATGCAATTAGACGATACCGGATTCGCCCGGGGGTAACTCAGTATTGGGATGCGTCCGTGATCACGCCGCCCGCTTCACCGTATTATGCAATGCCACCAGCTCATATCCAGGGGGGGGTACCCTGGCGAGATTCATATGGGGCATAAGTACAATACACAACATGTGTGCGTGTCCCAGCCCGTGCAGTGATGAGCGCAAGGCTGCTTCTGATTGTAAAGTTAAGTGAATGCAGTGTCAAAGTCCCTAGGTTTGGATCCATCCGCCTCGGTGACCTCAAACCCGCTTCGGAGGATGCATTCTCAGCACATGTGCATGAGAATTCACGCCTCTATTTCCCGCTAATCAAAAAATATCTGCAAGACGAACGGGTGGAAATAATTCCAGTGACGGCCAATGAGGTAGCGACGCTTAATCCCAAAGCGAGTGCAGCGGGCGAAATTTTCGCCGCCTTTACCCAATGGGTACTCTTTACTCCGAAAGCAATCCCAAAGTTGACCAAGCCCCAGTCACTTTCCGCACAAGGTGCCGAGGTGACCGATTTCATCACAACCTGTCCCATCCACATTGCGAAATTCGCAACTCCGTGGGTTGCGCAGTTCAACAATCGCAAGTTCGACTTCACACTCCCGACTGGTGCCTTTCAGTACACACTCACCGATCTGACAAACGTTGGAATCGACACCTTCTTGTTGAATGGCGCTGAACTCCCAACTGCGACAAGCCCTGCCTCTGATGTTGCCGCATTCGCCTACCTGAATTTCCCCCTCATGCACGCACAGCTCATCAAGGATGTCGATGTCCCCCCGTTTGCATGGCGGCAGGTAATTCATCTGTTCGCCGGTGCAAGAGCAATGCACGTTTTGAGCATAATCGAGGCAACCGAGCGGCAGCAAACAAAGCTCAGTTCGGCACTGATTCAGATTGTGGAACGAGACTACATCCCGGTTTCGTGTGGGAAAGGACACTCGCTCTCCATCGTGGTCAGTGAAGCGGCGAAGCTCGTGGGAGTTGCGATCACAAACGCAGTTATGCGCTGTGTGAGTGATCAAGTGCGGCAATTGCCCGGTAACACGTCAAGGACTGCCTTTTTACGCCGTGGGCGCCTCGATGCAATTGTTAAATTGAGCACGGAAGAGACCAAAACGATCGTCAGTGCAGAGCTCACTCAGATCATGACAACAATATCCGCTTCGAAGACGAAGGATGAGCTCGACACCGCTTACGCAAAACTCGCAGAATTTGGCGCATCGGTAACCCAGACCTCAACTGGTGAAAAACGACAACGCACAGACACTCCGTAATCGAATACAAAATGATTTCCTAGAATGTGAGTGTTTACTTTGGGCGGCGTTCCTTCGTCTTCTTCTTGAACACCCAGTGTGTGCCAATGTTTGTCTTGAAATTCGCGAGGTTGTTCTTCAGCAGGGTTCGCGCAGATGGCGGGGGTCCGGTGCGACTGTGGGCTAGATGGTCACTGTTCAGGTAATGCTGATTTGATTTCAGGCAGCGCTCGATCAGTTCCCTTCCAGTCATGATGCGCATGTTAACCCACACTGGATCATCTTTGTTTTTCATGGGGGTGCTTCCGAGGAGTGCTTGGATGTCTTGAAAGTTGAGGTACTTGTGAGTTTCGTCGTCGTCGTCGTCGTCGTCGTCGTCTTCTTGATCGGTGTCTGCGCTTGACTCTTCATCTGTTGTGTACGCCTTGTGGACGAATGGCTTCTTGCTTTTCGTCACGGGGGTCTTAGATGGTGACAGTGAAAGCTCTAGTGACGGGGAGCTCGGGCTCCCTTGCTCCTTGGACTTTGATGGTGATGTCATTGGAGAAGGGAAGGCTTGGTGCCGTTGAGTCATTGGGTGACGGTTGGTGAAGTTTGGGGTAGAAGGTTGTTTTGCGTCGGAAGTGATTTTAAGCATAAAAGTAGATGATTATCTACTTTAGACGATTTAAAAAGTAGATAACGATCTACTTTGCATTTCAAAAAGTAGATAATTATCTACTTTAGAAATTCAAAAGTTGATAATTATCTACTTTGGTGTCTTAAAACCCTGACCCTTCTCGAAACACGGACGTCAAATAAACAGACCCCTCGCGAAGTTGGCGTGGGTGTTGCGCGTGATGGTGGCGGAGCTGCAGTTCTCCGGGGATAGATTCCAGCGCGAACTGTTGTGCGAGATGATAGATGGGGGGTTCCCGGTGCAGTTTAGTTCATTTGGGATTAACCCCACGAGTGATGGTTGGCGACTCGTTGACGAACGGCGACACGAGCGTGAAGACGGCACCATCTGCGAACTGGAACCCGATTCTGACCTTGCAATTTTCATCGCGTCAATTCGTGCGCTACCACTTGTCTTACTTGAGGACCGAATCCCAGCCATGTTCCCGGTCGTCACGTGTGGACTTCGGCAGTGCATCATTCCACTTCAGCTTGCAAATGTTCTCGTGATTCTGTTTGCGCTTCTTCCACGATGGATTGATGCCGCCACTGAAGGCCCACCGCGTAAAGTCGCGCGGTTCATGCGCACATTCATGCGGCAGAACGTAATTCCCGTCGAAACTAGCGACAATGGGACCACAGAACTGATCACGGAGTCAGACTTTGCTTCGTTCTCAGTACAATACGATGCCGTCGGTGCAATTGTAGAAACGATGATGCAATTTTCAACTCTGCAAGCGGAAGCGCGACCGCTGTGGACACGGCACTTTATTGACACTGTGGCAAGTCACACAGAGGAATTGATGCGGACCGGCTACAGTCTTTTTTACTGGGCAGACGAGACTTCACATGACGAACTTGATATAATTTACCGCATCTGGCGTACAAGCTCGTGCTGGGGTGGGTGGCTCAGTCTTCACCAGGCACTCGATGCGCACAGCTTCGCGTCACCAATGCAACTGATGGAGGACGCGAAGCTTCCACCACCGGAGATCCGTGGTATTGTCCACGAGTCGCCACGCTCGCTAATCGCACCCATCACCCCGGGTGTGGTGTTTGATTCGCCCGCCGACCCCTTCAACAAGAACCAAGCGATAATCACGTCTTTACTGTACAACGCGTATGCGGTCAGGGCAAATTCGGGAGGTGGTGCTTTCTGCCCGGCAGTGACAGAGGTTGAAGAAATGCGGGGTCGTGTGATTTCTCATTCGCTGGAACATTACATGTTGACGGTGCGGTTTGCCGCGGCACACGAGTGCATGCAGGGCGTCACGGATTGCTATCGAATGACAAGCCGAGTGCAGACACACCCTCGCTTTGTGAACAACGAGTGGCAGTGGTCACTTCAAGGTAAATGCGATAGGCACCACCCGAACGTGATGCCAGTCTATGGACGAGAGCTGCTGAGCCCCGTTTGCGCTCGGTATTTGTTCATGAAGACCCGCGCAAATGTGGGGAGAATGCGGGAGACGGCGATCGCTGCACTTGAAACCGCAAAACGCGATGCTAAAACGACGCACCTGACGGCAAAGGCGCTCGCAAACTCGCATGATCCACTCCGAGAAAACACATCAAATCTGGCGATTGACGTTGCAATGCAGGAAGTCGCGATCGCAAAGAAACGCGCGGCCACGTTCGCAGTATGTCCAACTGCACTCCGTATGGACAAGCGGCCACGGGTTGGCGAGTAAAACAAACATCAACCTCCACTAAGTTTGCACGGTCATGGGTAGGGTTCTTTTATCATAAAGGTATTGGCACTACAACGCTAGCATGTCATGCGTCGACTCCGACACCTTGGCGTGTTTATTATCCTTATAGTTGGGGTATGGAGTCAACCAATTTTAGCAGCGTGCGAAACAGTGGCATACTATCGCGCAAGTGGTGGGTTCAATTCGAACACCGGCATCCACTCGTGGGTATCATCCCCAGTTGACAGTGATTTCTCGTGTGTGGCCGACTTGACATCACGCGAAGTCGATGGGACGTCCTTTGGTGTTCTCTCTGGGAATTCAACCTTTATTCGGATTGATCTGTATCCAGGACTCGAGGCCTCGACTGACATTACTAGAGGCTTTGTCCGCGACGGCCAATTTTGTAATCCCCTTCTCATTACGGATGGAGGGGATGGTGCCGAAGCCACAGCAGTGTTCGGTACATGGACGGATACACTACAAATCACACTGGCCGTGTGCATTGACATCACGGTCCCGGTGGGTGAACCTGGTCCGGCTGGAGTGTGCACACAATGGGAAGCAAGAAGGTCAATTTTTAGTCCGTACTATCATCACCACCACCATCAGCATCATCACGATCATCATCACCACAGCCATCACACCGAACATCATCAACACCACTGGGACCACGAAGATCACTATGGGTATTCGTCAGATGGCCACGACCATGATGACGGAAATGGCTACGGTCATTACGAGTACCACGACGAACGACAATCTGGATGGGACACTGACAGCACTGCAGTTGACTTCACACTATCCAATTGCCCATCTGCAACAGTCACCGACGGTTCAGTGTATTTGCAAATCCACAGCACCAACGAAGAAACCCAAATTGTACAATTCCACAACACAGCCGTTGGTGAAATGCAAACGATGAATGTGGAGCAAATTGACGGGTTGGTGTACACGGGCGCGGTATTTTCGAACCAACGTGGTGCGATCGCCGAATTTATTGATTATGTCAGTGCGACACGCGCTGAAGTGTGTTACAGAACGTGCCGTACTTTTACTCCAGACCCTCTGTCTTACCCGACATGCTATGCTTGGGCCCACCATCGCGCACTTGCACACGCACACCATCACAAGGATCACCATTGGTATGGAAACAGCAACAGTGCAGTGAATTGCCCAAGCGTCTGTCCACCGACTCCTAATACGGACGGATCACAATACGCGACGCTTCATTCCGGGGGTATAGATGGTCAATTCACGGTAGATGTGATCCCAAATAGTGTACCTCCGCTGCGAATTGCGGGTGGTGCCATTTGGGACGACACGTGTTTGGCTCTAAACGTTACGACCGGGGGACAATCTGCAGTTTTCACTGGGCTCCTCGGTAGTAGCGATAAGAAGGCAACGATTTGCATAGACGAATGCACACCGGCAATTCCTATTTCTAATGGAGACCCACCCGCGGTGACATGTCTGACAGAGGTGTTCTACCGATCACAATTCGACCCAGACGCGTCTACAGACGCGTCAGACTGGAGTATGAGCACCAGCACAACCGACTTCACATGCTCAATGACATCGTGTCCCACTAGTATTGTAACTAATGGCGCACAGTTTCTCAATGCCAGCGGAGACGAGGATAACATGCACGTGTCTGTTATCCCTGGGGTACTCGCAGAGATTGATTCCTTCTGTGCGCGTAAAACGGACGGGCCATATGTTGATGGTGCAGTTTCGACGAATCTCCAAGAGGCAAATGCAATTTACGTGGATGGATTGAGCACAAACCGGGCAGAGGTGTGTTACCGAGTTTGCACGGCGTCAACTACGACTACAAATGTGACTATTGATATGCCGCCGTTTATCACCAACGAAACATTCACGTGTACGTCGGGAACAATAGACCTCCCTGTCGGTTGGGTGGCTTCAACTCCCCCAAACACAGTCACCGCCGCTCTTGGCCCGTCATGCACCATGACGTTGCGATGCGGAACAACCCCGATTGACATGATAATGACACAGCCCCCACGGTATGAGGTGTTTGGTGCCAATCTACACCAGTGCATTCTCCGTGGATACGCTTCATTGACATTAGAATATCGACAGTCGCAATCGCTAAGTGTCACCGATAGTGATCTCGAGGTGACATTGTGGGCTCCGAGTGGATTCGGTGCACTTCAAACAACAAATTCGCGCCTAACTGGACCAAGTGGGCCTGCCCTAGTTGGGAATGCGACGAGCTGGACGGGAAGCTCGCTTATTCTTGACGGGACCGTGGCCTTTCAAGGACACGTCAACGGTGGAGTTACTCTTACAACCACCACAATTGCACTCACGGGGTCTCTACTCATTGGGTCGTGTGCTGGGTGTACTCTTCAGGGGCCCAGTGCGGCGGCTGCGGTACTTCTCTCGGGACATGTGACAGGCCCAACAACAATTGCAGTGGGAATTGTCACGGTCGCCACTCTGCTTGGGAATGGTACTGCGTCTGACCTTACGATTGTACCGGGGACACTCATGATGGTGTCAACCGCGGTGGTGAGTGGATCCATTGGCGGCGACCTGAGTGTGAGTTCGTCAACCGTCCAGGGAATCATATTCGTTACCGAGGATGTGGACGGACTTGTTGTGATCACAGGGTCCACAATATCGTTCGCAACGTGCATTGTGGCCGGCAATGCAAATGCAATTATAATAAGTACAACCACAATAACTGCGCAGTGCGGCGTGTTTGGCACTGTATTCGGAGTCACGGATATAACCGCAGGAAGCATAACAAGCACAGGTGCCGTATTCGGTAACACGCAAGGCTTGGTCCGCTTAACGGATGTGTCTGTGGTGGCTCTGCACCTCATCGGAGGTAGCGCCGGCGGTACAGTGTCCCTCGTCTGCACAATTGCTGGAGGCGGCGCTGCGGGAGGAGTTGGACCTCCGAGCGGCCCTTGCAGTACGAGCTGCGCCGGGGCGATTATCCGTGACAGTGGGACCGATGTCAGTGTGGAAGGGGGCGCCGTCTCCGCTCCAAGCATCGTGGGCCAATCGCTCGCCGGGTGCCTCACCGTCCACAGTGATGCAAGCGTCACCACACAGGGTGCGGCAGTTGTTGGAACAGTCAGTTGTATCACCATTACTAGCGCCGTTCTCACCGCGGGGATCACCGCGGGTGGGCCTGTTGGGGCACTCACCATTGCACAAG
>Ga0307492_10001171_pt1 | contig 10886 bp, 8 predicted proteins | sample SI3LmetaG_FD_202365 | JGI IMG/M metagenome (GOLD analysis project Ga0307492, IMG submission 202365) | Sea-ice brine microbial communities from Beaufort Sea near Barrow, Alaska, United States - SI3L | ecosystem: Environmental > Aquatic > Marine > Coastal | place: USA: Alaska | collected 2017-05-06
AGTTTATATTTTATTGTAATTATCTATTGTAACCTTGGGGGTAAACGATTACCTTTGCTGGTGAATTATATTAAAGTTAAAGGTATTTAAATATATGACTATTGAATTTGATCCGTCTGAACATCCTCACCGAAGGTATAACCCATTAACTGATGAATGGGTGCTGGTTTCTCCTCACCGCGCGAAGCGACCTTGGCAGGGCCAAGTAGAAAAGCTTGATGATAATAAAAAACCTGCTTATGACAAAGAATGCTTTTTATGTGCGGGAAATACCCGCATTAATGGTGAAGTCAACGATGACTATAAAGAAACGTTTGTATTTACCAATGATTTTGCGGCTATTAAGCAGGATACTCCTGTTGTCCAAAGTGACGATCCACTTTTTAAAATGGCGACAGAGCAAGGTGAGAGTCGAGTTATCTGTTTTTCACCAGATCATAGCAAAAGTTTACCACAGCTTTCAGTAAAGGAAATTTCTAGCGTTGTCGATACCTGGCAAGAACAATGTGAGCAATTGGGCAAAACTTATAGATGGGTGCAGGTATTTGAAAACAAAGGGAGTGTAATGGGCTGTTCTAATCCTCATCCTCATGGTCAGATTTGGGCACAACAACAATTACCTACCTTAGTGATGAAAAAACAAAAGGCACAGCAGGACTACTTAAAATTACATAGCAGTAATTTATTGGAAGATTATGTTGTTAGAGAAATAGAAAACAAAGATCGCGTTGTTGTCATGAATGATGATTGGTTGGTAATTGTACCTTATTGGGCTGCATGGCCATTTGAAACCCTGCTACTACCACGTTTTACTGTGTCTCGTATCACTGAACTTAATAGTAAGCAAAAGGACTCTCTTGCGGATATTCTTAAGCAAATAACTATCAAATATGACAACCTTTTTAATTGTTCTTTTCCTTATTCAATGGGCTGGCATGGTGCACCTTATGATGGGCAGCAACATGATGAATGGACGCTGCATGCCAGCTTCTTTCCGCCACTATTAAGATCTGCTACGGTCCGTAAGTTTATGGTGGGTTATGAAATGATGGCTGAAGCTCAAAGAGACCTGACGGCAGAGCAAGCAGCAAAAAGATTACGTGATTTATCGGATAAGCATTATAAGGAGCATAGCTAATGGCTCAACAAATTTTAGAACAAGAGGGCCTTGAGCTACAAACACTCGCTAAAGGTTTATTTGAACAGCAATTTCAATGTTCAGCTGAAATTGTATGTCATGCGCCTGGTCGGGTAAATTTAATTGGCGATCATACGGATTACAATGACGGTTTTGTACTTCCTGCTGCTATTAATTATGGTACTACGATTGCAGCTTCAGTTCGAGAAGACAACCTTGTCAAAGTTTACGCCCATGATTGTGACCAACAGACTAATGAGTTTTTCCTGAATGAGATATCGTTCGATGAAAATATGATGTGGAGCAATTATGTTAAAGGTACATTAGAGGCGTTAATGAAAAAACACCCTGAAATTAAAGGGGCAAACATAGTTGTTACCGGTAATGTACCACAAGGTGCAGGTTTAAGTTCTTCTGCCAGTTTTGAAATTGCTATATTGAAAATATTTTCGGAACTCAACCAATTAAGTTTAGATGGCATAAATGCTGCGCTTATCGGACAGCAAGCAGAGAATGATTTTGTGGGTTGTAATTGCGGTATTATGGATCAACTTATTTCTGCAATGGGACAGAAAAATCACGCAATGCTGCTAGATTGTAAAGATCTCTCTTTTGAAGATGCACCTATTCCTGAAAACTTAGTCCTGTTTATTGTCAATTCGAATGTAAAACGCGGCTTGGTTGATAGTGAGTACAACTTAAGACGTCAGCAATGTGAACAAGTCGCCAAGTTCTTTGGTAAATCCGCGCTACGTGAAGTGTCTTTAGAGCAACTAAATTCTGCAGAACATCAAATTGATCCTGTTTTATTTAAACGTGCTCGACACGTGATTAGCGAAAATGCTCGAGCGAAAACTACTTTTAAAGCACTGAAAAATAATGATATAACAACAATCAGTGCGGTAATGAAAGAGTCACATATTTCATTACGTGATGATTTTGAAGTTACCACTAAAGAAATGGATGGCCTCGTTGACATTATAGCTAGTGTTATAGGCTCTGCCGGTGGAGTGAGAATGACAGGTGGAGGTTTTGGCGGTTGTGTTGTTGCTCTTGTACCAACAACAATGGTTGAGCAAGTAAAAAATGCTGTGAATAGTCGTTATGAGCAAGAATTTTCTCTCAAACCTAGTCTTTATCTATGCACTCCAACACAAGGCGCATTTAGATAGTTTGGTGTTTAATATAATTGTTCTAATTAAAAATAATAACTAAAATAAAAAGGTAAAAAATTATGGATTTTGCAAACAAATTGGGGACGATAGATAGCACTATTTTTATCGTATATGTCATAGGACTGCTGTGTCTTGCTTTGTGGGTTTCTCGTAATGAAAAAAAAGAAGGGGTAAACACTGAAGATTACTTTTTAGCCAGTAAATCATTGCCTTGGTGGGCTATAGGTGCCTCGTTAATCGCTGCAAACATATCAGCAGAGCAAATTATCGGTATGTCGGGTTCAGGTTATGCCATTGGATTAGCAATTGCTTCCTATGAATGGATGGCAGCCATTACATTAGTATTGGTCGGTAAATATATGTTGCCTATTTTCTTGGAAAATAAAATATTTACTATGCCGCAATACCTTGAACAACGCTTTGATAATAAAGTTAAAACTACCATGGCCATTTTTTGGCTGGCAGTATACACCTTTGTTAACTTAACCGCAGTATTATGGTTAGGCGGTATGGCTATTGAAACCGTAGCTGGTGTTGATTGGATGTTCGGCATGATATTTTTAGCCGTATTCTCAGTTGCTTACTCTTTATATGGTGGTTTAAAAGCCGTTGCTTTTACCGATATATTACAAGTGGTTTTATTAGTGTTTGGCGGCTTGTTACTGAGTTATTTAGCCTTAGATGCCGTTGCTGATGGGGAAGGTGTTTTAGCGGGTTTTGGTATTCTTACTGATAAAATGCCTGAACATTTTGACATGATTTTAAGCCCTGAAAATGACCACTACATGAGCCTGCCTGGCATTTCTGTATTAATTGGTGGTATGTGGGTGATGAACTTTAGTTACTGGGGGTTCAACCAATATATTATTCAGCGTGCTTTGGCTGCAAAAGACCTTAAAGAAGCACAAAAAGGTATTGCTTTTGCTGCCTACTTAAAATTATTAATGCCATTAATTGTAGTGTTGCCAGGTATTGCGGCGGTTGTACTTTACCCCACATTAACAACACCAGATCAAGCTTATCCTTCAATGATGGCTATGTTACCTGTTGGCATAAAAGGCCTAGTTTTTGCTGCCTTAGTGGCTGCAATTGTGTCTTCACTTGCCTCAATGACCAATAGTATTTCTACCATCTTTACCATGGACCTTTATAGCCGCTTTAAACCTAATGAGAGTCAACGCCATTACGTACATATTGGCCGTATAGCTGCGTTAGTTTCATTGTGTATCGCTTTAGTTGTTGCTCAGCCATTATTAGGTAAGTTTGATCAAGCATTTCAGTATATCCAAGAATTTACCGGTTTCTTTACTCCAGGCATTGTCGTGATATTTGTTATGGGTATGTTCTGGAAACGCGCAACATCAATGGGCGCATTATCAGCAGCCTTAGGCTCTGCAGTATTTTCGTTAGTGCTTAAATTTTCTTGGCCAGAATTACCCTTTATGGACCGAGTTGGGTTAGTCTTTTTACTTTGTTTAGCGCTTTGTTATGTCGTCTCTATGGCGGGTAAACCAAATACTTCCGATACCAGTGTTAGTTTAGATAAGATTAGCTTTGATACAACAAAGTCATTTAATGTTGCGGCAGTTGGCGTAGTACTTATCCTTACAGCTTTATACACCACTTGGTGGTAAATAAAGTTGGCATATAATTGGAAATAATGGAGGGTCAACAGCAATCTATTAGATATGCAATTGACCTTTCCTCTTTTAGAAGGATAAAAAATGAAAGTATTAGTCACTGGGGGCGCTGGATATATTGGCTCTCATACAGTCTTATCGTTATTGGAAAATAACTACGAAGTTGTCGTGTATGATAATTTGGGTAACTCAAGTATCGAGTCCATTGATCGAGTAGAAAAGTTGGCTGGAAAGTCAGTTGAGTTTGTCGAAGGAGATATCTGTGATAAAGCCAAACTTAATGTCGTTTTTAAACGCTTTAAAATAGATGGAGTCATTCATTTTGCAGCATTAAAAGCTGTTGGCGAGTCGGCTGAAATACCTCTCAGTTATTATCAAAATAACGTATATGGCACTGTTTGCTTACTTGAAGTTATGCAGCAGCATAATGTACATAATTTCATTTTTAGCTCGTCAGCAACCGTTTATGGTGAAGAGAATGAGGTACCTTATGTTGAAACGATGAAACTGGGTACACCTTCTAGTCCTTATGGTGCTAGTAAAGTAATGGTCGAACGTATACTTGCTGATTTAGCAATTTCGAATGCAAGCTTTAGAGGTGTATCATTACGTTATTTTAATCCTATTGGTGCTCACGAAAGTGGTGAAATAGGAGAAGACCCAACGGGGGTCCCTAATAACCTATTGCCTTATGTCGCGCAGGTTGCAGTAGGTAAGCGTGACAAACTTGCTATCTTTGGTGATGATTATCCAACTAAAGATGGTAGCTGCGAACGAGATTATTTGCATGTGATGGATTTGGCCCAAGGGCATGTTGCGGCATTAGATTGGTTAAATCGCCAAAGTGATTTTAGCGGTGTTGAAGCCTTTAATTTAGGCACAGGTAATGGTGTCTCTGTGTTTGCTATTGTGAAAGCATTCGAGCAAGTCATTAATAAAAAAATTCCTTTTGAAGTATCACCTAGAAGAACGGGTGATCTTCCTGCTTTTTGGGCCAATGCCAATAAAGCTCACAAAGAGCTGAAATGGCAAGCCAGTAGAACCCTAGAGCAAATGATGGAAGATACTTGGCGCTGGCAGTCAAACAATCCAAATGGATACTTAGTTTGATGACTAAAGCAGAAAAAGAATTGGGCACAATTATAGAAACAATAAAACTGACCAATGACTATGGCATGTCCGTTGAAATTATTGATTTTGGTGCCAGAATCAAATCCATTAAATTTCCGGTAAACGATAAACCAACGGAAATGACATTGGGCTATGCGTCGGCAGAAGAGTATATAACGGATAAATTCTATTTAGGGGCAACATGTGGCAGGGTATGTAATCGAATTGCTGGTGGCAAGTTTGAGCTTGAAGGCCATCAATATCAATTACCCTTAAATGATGGGATGAATTGTTTACATGGTGGTGACAATAATTTTTCTTTGCGTTATTGGCAGGTTGATAAAAATACACTGACCAACGATTCAGTTACTTTAACCCTTGTTTCATGCGATGGAGATCAAGGTTTTCCGGGTACGTTAAACTTATCTGTTACCTATCAGTTAAGCGAAGACAATAAACTGAGTATTAAATACTTAGCCAACACCGATTTAACTACGGTAATAAATTTGACCAATCATGCATATTTTAACTTGGGTGAAAATGACTGCCAATCTTTATATTTACAAATGATGTCATCGGCTTTCCTAGAAACGGATGCTTCAAATATTCCAACGGGTAAAATAGTTTCCGTTTCAGATACTGATTATAATTTTAGAAAACCCGCTTGTATTGGCGACCGACAGCAGAACTCTCAAGATGAACCCCTTCAAGAAAAAAAAGGCTATGATCATTGTTTTGTTCTGGATAGCACACCTTTTGGTGAGCCGAAAGCTGTGCTAACGTCTTGGCAGTATCAAATTAGTTTATCTGTTTACACCGATCAGAGTGCAATACAGCTTTATACTGGCTTCTATTTAAGTGGAAAATTTAAGTCATATCAAGGGCTATGTTTAGAGGCGCAAAATTATACTGACGCAGAAAATAACAAACATTTTCCTAGTAATATCATACAGCCCCATCAAGAATATCAGCGAAAAATTATTTATAAATTTGAATCAATAACATAACAAATCTATTAATTGTCATGGATCAGGTAATGGTACGACAATAGGCGGCCTTAAGGTTACTACCGAAAATGGCTGGTTTGAAGCTCACCATAGAGTTCTTAATAAATCTATAAAGTTTATGCTGAGAGCTTGATAAATAAAGAGCTCTTGGCGACAATTATTGAAGAAGAATATGGCAATATTAAAGTCATATTTGAGTCAAAGTAATTGTTGTAGTAGCTAAGTTATATTGGCTATACCACGCATGTTTTTCTGAAGAGAGTAAGCAAATATTGGTGATACTTACCACAAAATAAAGGACCGTTTTGTGGTAAGTAATGCTATAAAAACACATTGCAAAAATCAAAATTAAATATTTTGCAAAAAAAAACAACATAGGCAGTTTAGTGATCAAGAGTTGAAGCATGTTTTTACGCATATAAAAACTTATGAAGACGCCGTTATTAAGCCTGTGTCAGTTGGTTAAGTCTTCATATCATTTTAAGGTTTTAGATATTTTGAAAAGTATTTTATTATTAAGTAATCTTTTACTAAGTATAAGTTTATTCATGCAGTGCTCTGCAAATGCAGCTGAAGTAACTGTACATGATTTCCAGAAAGATAAACCTACAACAAATCAGCAGTGCATGTCTTGTCATGAGCAATCTCAGCATGATTGGAAAAAATCAGATCATGCAACATCTATGGCTGTTGCAGATAAGCAATCGGTGCTTGCTGATTTTAGTAATATAGAGGTTGAGCATTATGGTCAAAAAGCCCACTTTTTTATTAAAGATAACCGTTTTCAAGTGTCTATTTTTTATGACGATAATACCGATACTTACCCAATAAAATACACCTTTGGTCATTTCCCCTTACAACAATATTTAGTGGAAACAGAACAAGGAAAGTTACAGGTTTTACCTTTCGCCTGGGACAGTAGAGTAAAAGAAGAAGGCGGTCAGCGTTGGTATCATAATTATAGTCATGAAGAAATTCGTCCAGAAGACCGTCTTCATTGGCGTCAGCCTTTACAAAACTGGAATGGTATGTGCGCCGATTGTCATTCAGATGGTTTAGTCAGAAAGTACGACACTGAGAAAAACAGCTTTAATAGTCAATTTGATAATATCAATGTTGGCTGCTTGTCTTGTCATGGTGATATGTCAGAGCATGCAAGCCAAAATACAATTGAAAAGACTGACGCAACAACTAAACGAACAGCCAGAAGTGATGTGACGTCTGTCAAGCACCCAACAGGGCAATGGCTTCGAAGTATTGGTGAGAAAACAGCGAATTGGCAAGGTGATAAACGTGATAATAGTTTTATGGATGGTTGTTTTGCGTGTCATGCACTTCGAGCACCATTAACCGATGGTATTAAACCAAAAGTACCTTTTTTAGACCAATTTACGCCACAACTTCTTGCATCACCTAATTATCATGCCGACGGTCAGATAAAAGAAGAGGTCTATGTTTATGGTTCATTCTTGCAAAGTAAAATGTATGCAGAAGGTGTTAATTGTTTAGATTGCCATGACAAGCACACCATGAAACTTAAAATTGAAGGTAATGGTTTGTGTTTGCAATGTCATGGGGCAGAAGTTTATAACGTAAAAGAGCATCATCAACATCAAGATAACTCTTCTGGCGCCCAGTGTACAAATTGTCATATGCCTGAAAACAGATACATGGGCGTGGACGATAGACGAGACCATAGTTTTAAAATACCTCGACCTGATATTTCTCAAACCTTTGACACTCCCAATGCTTGTATAAAATGTCATGATGATAAGTCCAGTCAATGGGCAAGTAACAACCTCGAAAAATGGCATTGTAAACCAGAGCCCGTAAATCTTAGTAAAGAATATTTGATGGCATTAAATTCAGGACAATCGCTCACCTTAAAACAGCATTTATCAATTATTGCTGATGAGAAACTTGATGTTATTAGTAGAGCTACCGCTATTCAATTATTGAGTTACACCACTCAACCTCCTAACTCAGCAGAATTATCTGCACAAGAACTGACACCCTATTTAACGCATAACGAACCACTGTTTAGGTTAAGCGCTGTGACTGTTGCAACACAGTTACCATCAATAGATAAAATAAAAGCTATCAGTCCTTTATTGAACGACCGATATAAAGCGATAAGAGTGGCTGCTGCTCGAAGTTTGGTTACCAGCGATATCGCCAAAGAAGACCAATCACTTTTCGATAAAGCGTTTAAAGCACTAGTGCATGCTAATGACGTGAATAGTTGGCGCGGCGAAGGACTGGCAAATCAAGGTGTGTTAGCGATGGAAATGAATGATTTAGCGCAAACAGAAGAATTTTTTAGAAAGGCGATAAAGATAGAACCGTATTTTGAAGCAGGTTATATCAATTTGGCTGATATATATCGTTCGCAACAAAAACCATTCTTAGTGGCTTCAGTGTTGTCCAAAGGCATTAAAAACAATCCGAAATCCGCAGGTTTACACTATTCCTATGGCTTACATTTTGTGCGCCAGAAAAAACTAGATAAAGGGATTATCAATTTTGAAAAGGCGATGATGTTGATGCCAAATAACCCTCAATATGCTTATACCTATATTTTAGGCTTAGACGGTGTAGGGCAGAGTAAACATGCATTAACAAAATTAAAAACGTTAATCATAAACTATCAAGATAAAGGACAACTGAAAGAACTGGGTATGTATTTATCTCAGAAGTTGAATTTGAGAGCCGAGTACAATTGGTTTATGAACATATAAGTATTCGTAACACGCTATGGGGGCGAAATTAGTTAGAGTTAATGTTCTAAATTCATTTGAAACTTACATGATTCAATGTCCGCTTTGGGGATTTGAGATCTAATTCCGTGCAAAAATTTCCGGCACAATCTCAATTGTGAATGGATGTGAGTTTTTATATAAAAACGACAACTTTAGGATCCCTGATCTGCCGTTTTTAACTCAAAAACTAACTTCCGCTTTTGGCTATTTGAAGTCATTAGGTATTCATTGATGGTAAGTATGCAAAGCCAGCTCTGCAGGCATTAAAGTCGAAATGATTAAGGGTAGCTATCAAATAATAATTACCATTAATTCATAATTATTAAGTGCCATTAAAAGATTATTTGGTGGTCAAAGTAAATGTTATCAACTCATGAAGATCATGTGGGCGTTATGGCAACTACTGACTTGATACTAACATTGAATAAAAGCTAAGAAATATACTCGTAGTTCTTGTTTAAACTCACTAATTTAAACTTTACATAACTGCTAATTAGGCACACTCCAAATTAAGTACTCCAGTATACACACTCGCTATAGTGAAATATGTTTGCATTTTTTATCACGCAGGTACTTCCTTTGCGTGATGTAGGTCATTTACTAGCCCCCCCCCTCGTTATATATAAGCTGTTAGTAAAAATGCATCAAGTACAACTAGCAATCATAACTACTAGTTTTTATAAGTACACCACACTACACATAACCATTAAGTAGCAGAAACAAAAAAGCAACAAACCTAACGAGTGGTGCTTTCTGGTATTCACTCTATGGTTTACTGCTTTCTAAAACGTCACAGACAGTCAAATACTCACGTTACAATAAAAATATACCTCATATAAAATTAATCGAACCTGTTCTTCGAACAGAACCCCAGAATTTTCTATGAGGTTGCATGTGAAGTGGACAATTACATGAGCTGTATCACCTAATTGCATTGGAACAGCCAATCATTACCATCTATTACTGCGACCACTGGATAACATTAGGTTTGCCACTAATATATATTTGGTCTCCTTGGTTCGCATCACGACATTAGTTGCAAATCAATTGCCATATATTTTTAATGCTTTTTTTTGCACGCTTTCCCTTGAGAAAACGAGATAAAAACACGTACACTCCAAAAATACAGTAAAGTAAAAAACAATTACTTGATATAACAGTAATATAAAGGTAATTTCAGTTATAAATGGATTGGATGGTTAATAATTTACAGGTAGATTTTTTATCGTCTAATAAACTATTAACCTTTAAAGACAAGGATGCACTTTGAAATCACTATTATTTGTACTATCCCTATTTTCATTCCCTGTTTTCGCTGATGGAACAAATTATTGGAGCCAGAACAAGCCGATGAATTTACCTTCAGGTGTTGCCACTACTTCCTGTGATTTTTATAACAAATTAGACCAAACAGCAGAGCAAACTGCCCTGATGAATGAAATCTATAAACGTTGGTTAAAGGGGTGGGTAGGCTCTTTTGCAATGTACAGTGATTGGGCAGTTCGAGATATAGAAGAAAATGAATATTTAGGTTTTATCAAAACATACTGTGGTAAATTCCCGAATAACACTCTTGGCATGGCAGCCCATACCTTTACTTATAGGGTAAAAGTTAAAGCCTAACAATAAAATAAACAAGGACTAAAGTCGTTCACTGTTTCATTCTGTTCGCAATTTTAGTCAACTACAATTCGCCCATTAACAGGGTGCTGGTATGGTTTTCAGTGGGTACATCTATGCAAACGATTTTTAAGCGATTGATTAATTTAGTAAGTATTATTGCTATTTTAGCTTTGTCATTATTTATCGTAATGATGGTTTCTGGTTCTGTTGCTAACTGGGTCGTTTTCACAGAGGTAAATTTGCTCCCTCTGGTATTGGTTTTCATTTTTATTCTTGCAGTTAATTATGTGGCTTTCGGTAAACTAACTATTTGGCATAAGAGTGTAAAATAAGCGCATAAGCCATTCAAGCAGGACTTTTAACAGTTGGTTAGGTTCCGCTTCGCTTCACATTTTAACCAACAATTAAAAGCCTCTTAATGGGGTGTTATGTAC
>Ga0307492_10001173_pt1 | contig 10870 bp, 7 predicted proteins | sample SI3LmetaG_FD_202365 | JGI IMG/M metagenome (GOLD analysis project Ga0307492, IMG submission 202365) | Sea-ice brine microbial communities from Beaufort Sea near Barrow, Alaska, United States - SI3L | ecosystem: Environmental > Aquatic > Marine > Coastal | place: USA: Alaska | collected 2017-05-06
GGCCTAGACCACATCAAACAACGTTACACCAATAACCAGCAAAACTTTCGTGACCTTGATCAAAACACACTCACCGGTACGTTTTTTTATCGCATGGCACCTAAAACCCGACTGTTATTTGAAGCCAGTGTCGCCCGGTTTGACGATGGCTCGGGCACACTTGCAACTGATCGCACAAGTGACGAAAACCGATACCTCGCCGGTGTAGAGTGGGCAGCCACCGCTATTACCAGTGGTACCTTTAAGGTGGGTTACCAGCAAAAAGATTTTGCAGACGACAGTTTTAACGACATAGATGGCTTGTCTTACTTTTTAGACATGCTCTGGCAACCCAATAACTACACCAAGATAAAAATCGGTGCTAAACGCACAACCCGCGAATCGGCACAGCAAGATATCGGCGGCTTTATCAGCACAGGTTATTCAGTAGCCCTAGAACATGCCCTTAGCCCACGTACCCAATTAAACACACAATACACACAAAGCGAATCTGATTTTAACAACGTACAAGACAGGTCAGATACCAGCAAGAGCATCAAAGTGGCTATCGCTCATAACCTACTGACTTGGTTAAATATTAACTTAACTTATCGCCATTTAGTCCGTAGTTCTAACGATGAAATTTACGCGTTTTCATCTGACACGGTGGAATTATCGTTAACAAGCAAATTTAACTAATTAGTCAATACATCCATTTTAATAACCAGAATTATTAGGTAATAACCATGAAATTGCTCAGTTTTTTATTCACACTAACGATTAGCATAAGTTGCGCTGCCATAGCCAACGATGACGATGACATTAGTTATAGGCTTTCATCTGACGATGAAATATCGGTTACTGTGTTTAATGAGCCTGACATGAGCATTGACAAAATAAAAGTGGCCACCAATGGCACTATTTCAATGCCTTTACTGGGGCAGGTGAGTGTTAAAGGGTTAACTGTAATCGAAGTAGAACAAAAACTGATTACCTTACTGTTAGACGGTTATTTAAAAAAACCCAACGTTACCATTAGCATTTCTGAATATAGGCCTTTCTACATTAGTGGCGAGGTGAAAAGACCAGGCAGTTACCCCTACCGCAGAGACCTCACCATTGAAAAAGCTGTGGCCCTAGCCGGAGGGTTTACCGCAAGGGCCTCAAGAAGCAGTATTACTTTGCTAGGTGAAGACGCTCAACGTGTGCTTAACAAGGTGCTGCTTAACGCTGCGGTAAAGCCTGGTGATGTGATCACCGTTAGCGAAAGTTTTTTTTAAGGAAGTAAAAATATGAATGCTGTTGTTGCAAATTCGCAAACAGACCAAGGACGCCACACCGAGCAAAACTTTGCTCAAGAAGAATTGATCGATTTATCTCAATATTGGCGCACCATAAAACGGGCTAAATGGGGCATTATCTGCATAACCCTGTGCTGCTTAATCATCGGCGGGCTCATTGCCTCATCTGCTGTGCCCATTTACTGGGCCACAGCAAAAATAATAGCTGATCCGCAACAGCCTAATGCTGATCCCAGCAAGCAATATATTGCTACTGCCTCGGCATCTCTGTACTACGCAACCCAGTACGAAATCATTCAATCCCGTAAGCTTGCAGAAACGGTGGTGGACAAACTCAATTTAGTTGAGCAATACAAAGTGCAACAGGCCAGTAACCCCATTGAAGCATCGAGCTTTAGAGATAGTATTAATAACATTAAAACAAAGCTCAGAGCCTTGTTTGCAAATGGCGAGCAAAAGGTAAAACAAACAGCCCCAACAGACGCCGAAATACGTTTAATGTTGGCCTCAGGCATTCAGGCCAACATTGCAGTCAGCGGGGGCAAAAAAAGTCAAATTATTAATATTAGTTACACCTCTGGCGACCCACAACTAGCAGCCCAAATCATAAACGCCTTGTCGGAAGCCTACATACAATTTGGCTTAACGTCGCGCCTGAGCGAAGTCAAAAACACACAAAACTGGTTGAGTGAGCAATATGTCCAACTTAAAACTCAGTTACGAGACTCTGAAAGTAAATTAAGTGAGTTTCGTAATCAACAGGGCATGGTTGACACGGCGCAACAACAACGCATGGCCAATACCCAACTACAAACTCTAAATAGCGAACTTATTCGGGCACAAACTCAACTAAGTGCTGCCGAAGAGCAGTTTTTAGCGGTACAAGGTCTTAAGGCCAATTCAAAAAGCTTATATTCTATTGGGCCCGTTCTACAAAACGGAACGACCAGCGACATGGTAAAAGAAGAGGCTAGATTGTCACAACGGGTCAATGAGCTTGATGAACGTTATGGCGCAAAACACCCAAAAATGATTGCCGCTCGTTCAGAATTAAACAGCTCGCAAAACGCACTAAAAGCCGAAGTCAATAAAGTGGTGCTCAATATTGAAAAGAACTACCGCTTAGCCAAGGTACAGGTAAAAAACATTAACGCCTTAATCGCCCAAAACACCAGCGGTATTCAGTCTTTACAAGGGAATAACTTTGCCTTGGTGAGCTTAGAGCGAGATGTGGAGAATAACCGCCGGGTGGTTGAGTCGTTTCAGTCGCGCTTAATGGAAGCCAATGTTGGGAGTGAGTTCATCGCCTCTAATGTACAAATTATTGACCGCGCCACCGTCCCAAAAGCCCCGTTCAAACCCAATAGAAAGGTAATTATATTGCTGGCGGGTTTATGCGGCGTGTTTCTTGGGGTGGTGATGGCCTTAATGCGAGCCGTCTTAGATAATACATTCAAAACACCTGATAACATTGAAAAAAAGTTGAAATTACCGGCACTGGGTATCACCCCAATAGTCAAAAAAGGCCGGGACAAATCTAATATTGCGCCCGAAAGTCAATATTTGGATGACTCCCGTTCACTTTTTTCCGAAAGTATCGATAGCATACGTACCAGTTTGTTGTTTTCAAACATTGAGCAACCACCTAAAACAATTTTAGTCACCTCGGCAACCAGTAATGAAGGTAAATCGACGCTGGCAATAAACCTGGCCGCGGCTTTTAGTCAGCTGGGTAAAACCTTGCTATTGGAAGTGGATTTACGTAAACCCAGTATCGGCGAAAGCCTTAAGTTGGGGAATAAATACGGACTGTCTGATTTGGTGTTAGGCGCGGTTTCTTCGACAGAGGTCATTCATACTTTAAACACTCTCCCACAGTTAAGTATTATTAGCTGCGGTAGTTTGCCAGTTAAGCCCCTACAACTATTATCATCACAAAAATTTGATAACACCTTACATGTGCTCAAACAAGAGTTTGATTACATCATATTAGACGCGCCGCCAACCCTGCCCGTCAGTGACTCATGTATTCTAGGTAACAAAGTGGACGGGGTTATCTTTACGGTAAAAGCAGACGAGACCAAAATCAAAGTGGCCGCAGAAGCCTTGTCGCGATTACAAAAATCAAACGTTAAGGTGATTGGCGCAGTATTAACCATCGCTGATATGCACAAAATGGGCGAATACGGCGAATATTATTATTCGGGGGAATATTATGGTGTCTCGCCAGCGAAAGTGCCTCTGCCCATTCTAGTTAAACAATAACGCTTTAAATGTTGGCCTGATAACTACTTAATTTTAACAGCAGAATAAATAAGGATTTTTTATGATTTTACCAGTAATTATGGCGGGTGGCTCAGGCACACGTTTATGGCCTTTTTCGCGCCAACTGTTTCCAAAACAATTTTTAACGCTCAACGGCGGCCATTCAATGTTGCAAAATACAGCAGTGCGTTTAGCCGGTTTAGAACATCAAGCGCCTATGGTTATTTGTAATGAAGAACATCGTTTTGCGGTGGCTGAACAGTTCCGGGCGAATAAAATAGCTAATAGCGGTATTATTTTAGAGCCGGTTGGCCGCAATACCGCACCGGCTATTGCCTTAGCTGCTTTTAAAGCAATCATAGGGGGTGATGACCCTTTATTATTAGTGCTTGCTGCTGATCATGTCATTAAAAATGAAGCGGCCTTTTGTCAAGCTGTGACAAGGGCGGTTGAACATGCAAACAATGGCAAACTCGTCACCTTTGGTATTGTGCCTACCGCACCAGAAACCGGCTACGGTTACATAAAAAGCGGTTGTCCCGTTGATGAAACGGGATTTGCTGTGGCTAAGTTTGTTGAAAAACCAAATTTGGCCAACGCACAACAGTATATGCAAAGTGGCGAATACTACTGGAACAGCGGTATGTTTTTGTTTAAGGCCAGCACTTATTTAGCTGAGCTTAAAACACATGGCCCTGAGATTTATAATGCCTGCGAAAAAGCGATTGCCCATACCCAGGTTGATGCAGATTTTGTACGTGTTGATAAAGAAGCATTTGAAACATGCCCTGATGACTCCATTGATTACGCGGTGATGGAAAAAACCTCATTAGCCGTTGTTGTTCCGATGGATTGTGGCTGGAGTGATGTAGGCAGCTGGTCAGCACTGTGGGACATTGAAGACAAGGACAACAATAACAACGCCTTAAAAGGTGACGTTATTGCCTTTAATACTAGCAACTCATACGTGAATGCCCAGGAAAAACTGGTAGCGGTGATTGGTGTAGATGACCTAGTAGTGGTTGAAACAAAAGACGCCATTTTAGTGTCCAAAAAATCCGCAGTGCAGCACGTTAAAAAGGTGGTTGAGCACTTAAAAGCCAATGAGCGCCCAGAATTCAAATTACACCGAGAAGTGCACCGCCCCTGGGGTAAATATGACTCAGTAGACAGCAGTGACCGCTTTCAGGTAAAACGTATTACGGTTAAACCAGGGGCAAAATTGTCAGTGCAAATGCATCACCACCGTGCGGAGCATTGGATTGTGGTGGCAGGTACCGCAAAAGTAACCAATGGCGATAAAGATATTTTATTAACCGAAAACCAATCAACCTATATACCGATTGGTGTTATCCACGCATTAGAAAACCCAGGCAAAGTCGATTTAGAATTAATCGAAGTGCAATCCGGTAGCTATTTAGGCGAAGACGATATTGTGCGTTTTGAAGACAAGTACGGCCGAGTATAATAAAGATGACGATATTAAACACTCACGATGTCATCAGCGCCAGTGGCGTTGCCTTTGGTACCAGCGGTGCCCGCGGTTTAGTGACACAATTTAGCAGCAATGTTTGCGCCGCGTTTACGCTTGCATTTGTCGACTCATTACCTACAGGCAATAAGCTTAGCGAAATGGCGATTGCCATTGATAACCGCCCCAGCAGTTATGCCATGGCACAGGCCTGCAGCGCCGCCCTAGAGCAACTGGGAATAAAGCCTGTTTATTATGGCGTGGTTCCTACCCCAGCTTTGGCCTTTACTGCAATGCAAAAAAATATTCCGTGCATTATGGTAACCGGCAGTCATATTCCTTTTGATCGTAACGGCTTAAAGTTTTATCGCACAGATGGTGAAATCACTAAGCAGGACGAGCTGGCGATAATGTCCAGCAAGGCGAGCTTTAATGCGATTACAAATTTACCGGCTTTAGTGGTGGATAGCGGAGCCGCAACAGCCTATGTAAATCGTTATGTGTCGTTATTTGAACAGCCCATTCTGGCAGGTAAACATATTGGTATTTATGAGCATTCAAGTGCGGGCAGAGATTTATACAAGCCCTTATTTGAACATTTAGGCGCCCAAGTCACCTCGCTTGAGCGCAGCGAAACCTTTGTGCCCATTGATACCGAAGCCGTGTCTGAGGAAGATAAACAAAAAGCCCTTAGCTGGTCAAAGCAATATGCTTTTGACGCGATATTTTCTACCGACGGTGATGGCGACAGGCCATTGATAGCCGATGAAAACGGACATTGGCTGCGTGGCGATATTTTAGGATTATTATGTGCAAAAGCCTTAGTCATTGAAGCTTTAGCCATTCCCGTTAGTTGTAATACCTCGGTTGAATTATCAAAGGCCTTTGAGCAAGTAACACGCACTAAAATTGGCTCGCCTTACGTTATTGCCGAGTTTGCACAACTCAATAAACACTTTACCTCTGTGGCGGGTTTTGAAGCGAATGGCGGTTTTTTGTTGGGCTCGGATACAGTGATTAATAAGAAAATTTTAAAAGCCCTGCCCACACGAGATGCTGTATTACCCGCTATTATGTTACTCGCTGCGAGCATTAAAAAAGGCAATATATCCGCTTTAGTGACCGAGGTTTCCCAGCGATTTTCTGCCAGTGACCGAATCAAGAATTTTGCCACAGCAAAAAGCCAACAGCTTATTAACCAACATAAAGACGATCCCAGCCAGCTGGTTAGCTTACTGGGCTTCGATGAGCCGGTGATTAATAGCGATACAACGGATGGTTTAAGAATCACCTTAGCCAATAACGCCATTATTCATTTAAGGCCTTCTGGTAATGCCCCTGAATTACGCTGTTATGCAGAAGCTGCTGACGAGAGCACAGCGCAAGCCTTAGTCGCAAAAGTGTTGGCAAAGGTTATTACACTGTGATTTTTCGTTTTAGATGAATAGCATTAGTTTCACATAAATAACATCGGCTAAATGTGCCTGTTTAAAGCACCTTTATGAAAGCCTTATATTAACGAAAATGACGAACGCACCTATGATTGATATTCACAGCCATATATTACCCGGCATTGACGACGGGGCCCGCAGCTTAGATGAATCCCTAAGCATGTTGCGTATGGCCATTGATGGCGGCGTGACTACTCAAGTACTAACCCCCCACATTCATACGGGCCGTTTCGATAATACTAAACAAGACATTGAAGAGTGTTTTGAAGTGTTTAGCGAGCAGGTTGATGCGGCAAATTTACCGATAAAACTCTTATTAGGCGCTGAGCTGCGCATCGGCCCCGAAATAATGGCCTTAGTTGCCGCAGATGGTATCCCCTGTTTAGGTGAAGTCGGTGGTAAAAAAACCTTCTTACTTGAGTTTCCCCGCAATGAAATCCCCTTTGGCAGTGACAACTTAGTGCGCTGGTTGTTAAGTAAGGATTATTTACCAATTATTGTGCACCCAGAACGTAACAGCACGTTTTTACATCATCGGGATAAATTACAGGTGTTTATCGATTTGGGCTGCCCGTTACAAATCACCGCGAGCAGTTTAACCGGCAAATTTGGTGCCGACGTAAAGCAAATGGCAGAGAAGTTGTTAATAGCGGGGGAAGTGAGTGTGATTGCCTCAGACTGCCATAACCTAAAGGCCCGTTCACCGGATTTGTTGATGGGATACCAGCATGCAAAAAGCATTGTAGGGCATCAAGCCGCATTGAATTTAGTTAATGGTAATCCTCAAAAAGTCACAAGCAATAACAGGCATCGTAATGAATTATAAAAGTACCTTTGGCAAGAGTACCGCTTGGATGAGCCTGGCTGCAAGTGGCAGCAGTATTGTTAGTTTTTGTATTTTTATTGTTCTTTCTCGGTTATTAAGCCCAGAAGATATTGGATTAGTTGCTTTTGCTTTAATTATTGTAGAGCTGGGGAAAATTGTCATCAATGGCGGGTTTTCGAAAGTTATTATCCAAAGACCTGAATGGAGTCATCACTTTGCTTCAACTTGTTTTTATTTGAATTTCGCGTTTGCAATGATTGTATCACTTATGGTGCTTTTTATTGTTGCCCCCCTAGCGGGCATATATTTCGACGAAAAAGTTGTACCTATTTTACAGGTATTCGCCGTGTTGTTCTTTTTTGACGGAATAAAAGTAGTTCACGACGGTAAACTAAAAAGAGAATTTAAATTTAAGGTGATTGCACTACGCACAATATTGGCCAGCTTGATCCCTGGGGCGATAGGCATCTATTTTGCGTATCAAGGATATGGAGTCTGGGCACTGGTCATTCAGCAAGGCTTAAACCAAATAACAGTTACAATACTGACTGTTTTTACGGCCAACTGGAAACCTAGTTTAATTTTCTCTAAAAAAATTGCTAAAGAAATTCTACTTTTTTCGTCGCCGCTTATGGGGGCTCTGCTCATCACAAGTTTGAGCATGAAATTGTTCGAACTTCTGATAGCTTTAATCATTGGGCCTGTGGCCTTAGGCTTTTATCGGGTAGCAGGACGCGCACTTTTTATTGTTCAAGAAATGATTTCAAAGCCCTTTGAACACACTGCACTATCACTGTTGTCAAGAATGGATGGAAAACAAAAACAGGCAGATGCGGTGCTGCGAATAATAGCTGTTTCGAGTTTTTTAATCATGCCGATCTTTTGGGGCATTGCTGCGATTGCTCCTGCATTTATTCTATTGGTTTTTGGTGAGAAATGGGCGCTCAGCGGCCATCTAATGACGATACTGGCCATTGGTTTAAGTACTTCAATAATTAGCATTTTTGTTAACGCTGTACTCATGGCTAACAAAGAATCAAAAATGGTCATGAATATTGCACTATTATCGGTTTCGATCAATTTCTGCATAGGTTTGCTGTCTGTGCCTTTTGGAGTGGTGTGGGCAACAATAGGGTTTACAATTGGAATTTTCACCATAAACGGACTCAGTTTATTTTGGTTGCGTACAGTATTAGGTATTCCATTGTTCACAATCCCTCAGCTGCTGCTACCGAGTTGTGTCGCATCACTAGTCATGTTTATTGCAATACAGCTTGTCAACCCGCTCATAAGTACACACTTATCATCAATATTTACTATTGTATTTTTATGTTTATTCGGCGTCCTAGTTTACACCGTTATTATGTTCGGTATTTTCAAAGCTAGTACTCACGCTACTTTGTGTGAAGTTCTGGATGTAGTACCACATAAATTGAAACCCTATATTTTATCCCTAAAAGTATTCACAAAGTGACCAGAAAAAGGACTTACTATGATCAAATCTTATTTACATTGTTTGAAAACAGTTAAAGAACAAAAGCGTTTATTTAAAGGGGAAATGAAATGACAGATAGACAAGGTAAAGGTGGGTTCAGATCTGATATTAACGGTTTAAGGGCATGGGCTGTCATAGCAGTAGTTATTTACCATTTGCCAATGATAGATCTATCAGGTGGGTTTGTTGGGGTAGATATTTTCTTTGTTATTTCTGGTTTTTTAATGACATCCATTGTGTTGGGTGGAATTGAAAAAGGTAGTTTCTCAATCCTAAAGTTTTATATGTCACGTATTAGACGGATCCTGCCGGCGCTAATCTTTGTCGTCATGGTTTTGTTAATATTTGGGTGGTACTATTTAAGCACTGTTGATTACCAGTCACTGTCAAATGAAGTGATCCCCACTTTGCAGTTTTTCTCAAATATTTATTATTGGGATCATGCTGGCTATTTTGACTCTAGTAAGCACGGTAAGTGGTTGTTGCATACATGGTCGCTTTCTGTAGAAGCACAATTTTATCTTCTTTATCCGATTTTTATTATTCTTATAAAATCACTGTTTAAAGAAAAGGGCACACTTTGGATTATCTTATTCCTTAGTTTTTTAGCATCGCTGCTTCTAAATCTTGTAGTTGTACATATCTACCCTATACCGACATTTTTCCTATTGCCAACTAGGGCATGGGAGTTGCTGGCTGGGGGATTAGTGTATTTAACACCAATAATTTGGCCGCAAATTATTGCTCTGCGGAAACATAAAACAATATTGCCTTTAGGATGGTTATTACTTATTTCAAGTATCCTGTTTATTAGTGACGACCTGCTTTGGCCTGGATATTGGGCTATTGCGCCTGTTTTAGGCACTGCAATAGTGCTTTTCGCCCAAAATCAGGGCTCTATATTGACCAATAATCGTGTTTGCCAGTGGATTGGGGAACGCTCCTACTCTTTATATCTATGGCACTGGCCTGCAATTATTCTTTTATATTTTATGTCACTCGAGTCTAACATTTATGCTGTGTTGTTAGCCTTAGTATTCAGCGTAATTATGTCTCATTTATCATTTCATTTAATTGAAACATCAACGAATAAACTACTTTCATCAAGAACATTGAAATTTGAAGCTGCCACAATATTTCCAATTATTATTTTAGTAATGGGCAGTGCATTTTATATTTCGAACACATTCTTTAGTCAGCGCATTGATAGCGCTATTGAAAATATTGCTTTTCAAGCGACCAATGTTAATAAGCAAGAATGTGAGGTAATCCCTTCTTTTAATAGTGAACAACCGGGTTGTATATATGGCAACAAGAATAAGATCGGGGCTATTCTTATTGGTGACAGCCACTCCAGTGCGGTTGTAACAGCCTTGGCGCAAGTGGCAAAAGAAATTGATTTGGGAGTACTACATCATTATCGTAATGGTTGCGCGACATTGATGGATGTCAAATTTACAGACTGGATGCGGGTCTTCCCATCTGATAGCTGTGCAAAATTTATTGAATGGGTGAATGTTGAAATTGAAAAATACCCAGCTAATGTACCACTTGTTATTGTAAGCCGTTTTGACGTGCTGCATGCGACAGAGAAGGATTATGATAAGCCTCGTTTTTATTTCAGCACTCAATATGAAGATAATACTGACCCCTTGTATATAAAAGAAGTGGAACAAGCATTTGTTAAAACGGCCTGTGAATTTGGCGCTAAAAGGCCTTTATACGTGGTACAACCTATCCCAATCCAGCGTGTTGAAGTCGCTAAGGAGGTTAGTAGGGATTTACTGTTCTACAACAAGCGACAGAAAAGCTATGTTCGTACAATAGTAGATTATAAACATAAAAATAAAGTTCAGTTAGACTCACTGAATATTGCACAGCAACAATGTGATATGGCTGTTTTAGATCCTACACCTTATCTTTGTAAAGATGGTATTTGTCCTGGCATGATCGATGGTATGCCTATTTTTTCAGATGATGACCATCTGAATGAGAACGGCAATAAGCTACTTACTCCGCTTTTTGAAAAAATCTTTGAGTAACCATCATGGTTTGTAAAATATGTAATTTAGTTTTTGTAAT
>Ga0307492_10001174_pt1 | contig 10866 bp, 9 predicted proteins | sample SI3LmetaG_FD_202365 | JGI IMG/M metagenome (GOLD analysis project Ga0307492, IMG submission 202365) | Sea-ice brine microbial communities from Beaufort Sea near Barrow, Alaska, United States - SI3L | ecosystem: Environmental > Aquatic > Marine > Coastal | place: USA: Alaska | collected 2017-05-06
TGCTAGGGCTTGCCAACGGCTGGAACCCAGTTGCCACGATTCGCCGTTAGCGGGCAGAGCGCCGAGCAATTGAACGGATTGATCCGCCCGAGAGCGAGCCCACAAATACAGCGGCTTACCGGACGGGGCTGAATGGTCTTGGTCCCACTGAACTGTTAAAAAGGATGGACCGGACTCGTTACCCTTATAGCCGTTCACAACCAATGCGATCTGATTGTTAAGCGATAGCGGTGCCATATAGTCGGGGCCACGTGCCGGATCCACCGGTGCCATGGGCCACAGGCCTCGGCTCAGACCACCGAGCAGGAAACAGAAGACCAGGGCGGCGGCCCAACTCAGGGGGCGTACCCCTTGCCAGCCACTGGTACTTGGATTCGATGGCAAAAGCTTGTTCAGCGCCGTCCAATGGTGCGGGTTCGGTTTTCGTGCGACCACCTGAGTCTGCAGTGAGTGCAGAACCTCGGCTTCCTGGTCCAGCGCCGCGCGCAATACCGGTTGCGTTAGGCAAAGTCGGTCCATACGGCGCCGAACCTGCTCGGTCATCTCACCATAAACATAGGCAGCCGCCAGTTTTTGGCACAGCACCGGATCGGTATATCTTAGAGCTTCAGGCATGTTTTCAACTCCAAAAATCCTCGACGAAGCCAGGATTTAACGGTACCAATGGCCTGTTTGGTCAGTGCGGCAATTTCGTGATGGCTGTACCCATCGAGTGCCGACAGCAATATGACCCGTTCCTGTTCTGGTTTGAGCTTTTTTAGACACAACTGGGTCTGGGCTGAAAGTCGTTCTTCGGTAAATTCGACCAATAGGTTTGCCGTGCTGCTGTGAGCCAGGAGTTCATCATAGGAATCGGTACTTTTGCGCTGCAATTGACGCCGCAGGTCGATGGCCGAATTGCGCGCCACTACGCCGAGCCAGGCGTCCGGGTTGGACTTGTCGAGAAATTGTTGCGGAGTCTGCCAAATCTTTAGAAACAGCTCCTGAAGCAGGTCCTCGCTGTGTTCGATATCTTTCACAATACGGCAGATAATGCCGAGTAGCCGCGCCGATTGTTGCCGATGGAGCCGGCGCAATGCCGACGTTTTACCGTCGGCAATCTCACTCAACAGGCGCTGCGTGTCTGTGAATTGGGTGGAAAAATCCAATACCATAAAACATCACCTGGACCAATGAAGTGGCCAGTTTAGACTATTTAGCTTCAACAACAAACCACACGCCACCGACGCCTTGACCGCTAGTGTCACCGGCTTTTTGATCTTTGATCCAGGTGTATAGCGGCTGACCCTGGTAGGCCCATTGATAGGTTCCATCGGTGCGTTTGTTGGTGCTGTAACCTGCCTCTGGGTACGACTCATTGTTCTCGGCTAACAGCGGTGGCCATTTCGCGGCACAACCGTCGTAACAGACTGATGTTTTGTCTGTATCTTTGGTAAACATATACAGCGTCATACCCTGTTCCGTGGTTAGCACTTTGCCCAGCGACGTGTCGCCGACCATCGGGCTGTTATTATCAGCAAATGCCATTCCAGCAACTGCAGTGATCGAAATAGCCAGTAATTGTAGGGTGTTCATGTTGTACGTCCTTTAAGTAAGTTTAGTTGCGGTGCCTTTATAGGACGTTGGCCACGAGACAATTGGATGCAAGCCAGGTGAAATATTTTTTGTTTTTCAAAATTGTCATTCCCCCGTTTGGTTTTGGCGGTTCTGTTGATAGCGGCATATATCTGCTCGATAAGCTCGCTGGTCTGTCTACCGCGCCAGCGGTTGCGGCCTTTAGTGCTACCTGCTTCGGGTGATCGACCTGGAAGTGACCGGTCTCAATCCGGCAGAGCATTCCGTCATCAGTGCCGGCAGCCTGCAGAGCATTGGCGGCAAGATTCGCCTGGCGACAGCGGAGCATCGGTATTTCCTGCCCACCAGTCTGATGGCGGAGGTCGTCAGCCAATCGGCCCATATCGATATGATCACCAATCACCAATCACCAATCACCAATCAACAACGTGAAAGACACGGCCAATCACTGTTACACTGGCTAACAGGGTTAGGCCGAGACCGCCAGACCGATGCCTGGGTCTTTTATCATGCACTCAGTGATGCCTTGGCCACCGCCGAACGGTGCTTAGCGCAGCAGTCTGGTTGACCGGTTCTGAACCGGGCCCGGGTCGAGAACAGCTCATTGTAGCGGTCGGCAGCGTGGTTTATAAATGCTCAGCTATACTGGGTCAAATAAGGGTAGTCCGCTATGAGGAACAAGATTTGAAGGCCGTGCTGGAGTCCAAAGAAGAAGCCGAACGTCTAAAGGCACTGGAAAACTTTAACCTGCTCAGTGCTGAGTCGAGCGAACGCTTTGATCGCATTACCCGCATTGCGCAACGCATGTTTGCCATGGCCATGGTCGATTTTTCCTTTATCAGTGCCACCGAGCAGCTGGTTATGTCCGGCTTTGGGCTGGGCTTTGAACGCATCGATCGGGATATTTCGCTGGCCAGCCATGCGCTGTTGAAAAGCGGGCTGCTGCTGGTGCCCGATACCCTGCAGGACACCCGTTTTGCTGGCAACCCCTTGGTGGTCGCCGGGCCCAAAATCCGTTTCTATGCCGCGTTGCCAATCCATTCGAAATCGGGTCAGGTTATCGGCGTCTTCGGCCTGGCTGACCGGACCCCCCGCACCCTGAGCCCTCACGACCAGTCGATGTTTCGGGATTTCGCCGAGATGATCGAAAATGAACTGTCTTTTATCGAGTTGGCGCAGGTTGATCGGCTGACCCAGATGGCGATCAATGCCGGCTTTTATACCCTGGCCGAACAGAGTCTGAAAATCTGTACGCGGCAAAAAACCTCCGCCATCGGCGTGGTGTTCGAATTGGGCGGGCTGCCCGGAGCGCCAGCAAAAGCTACGCCAGACCTGGATGATGAGCAAATCAAGCTGTTTGCCGATCTGTTGCGCCAGCTGTTTCGAAAATCCGATGTCATCGGTCGCTTGGGCCGTGCCGGCTTCACCGCCGTGTTATTTAATGCCCGTGCGGAACACGTCAACGGCATTGTCCGCAAACTGCAGACGTCGATCGACAGTCATAACTCAACAGTCGATGCTCAGCATGGCATTGGTTTTCGGCATGCGCTGGCCGAGTTTGATCCAGAGCATCCTGTGACCTCCTATGAATTGGTGCGCGCGGCCAATAAAATCCTGCAGAGCTAGGGGCAAATTAGCTTCTGGGCCGGTCCGAACAGGCCCGGCTTGCCCAGCATTTGCGGTAATTTGACGGACTGAATCGAGTCATTGAATAAAAACCCCACTTAAGTGTTAGAATGATCGTCGTTTTTCGACCGAAGCCAACATCGGACGGTCGAACTGAGTTGTTTACCCAAACGTAAAGGTTGCCATGAAAGTACCAGCACGCCTACAGCCACTCGTTGACGATGGCTTAATCAACGAAGTGATCAGCCGCCTGATGAGCGGAAAAGAGGCGGATATTTTTATTGTCCGCTGTGGTGAAGATATTCGTTGTGCCAAGGTTTATAAGGACGCCGCCAAGCGCAGCTTTAAGAAGGCCGCTCAGTATCAGGAGGGCCGCGCCGTGCGCAGCGGTCGTCGTGCGCGCGCGATGGAAAAACGTTCGACCTTCGGGCGTAAACAGCAGGAAGAAATCTGGCAAAATGCCGAAGTGGAGGCGTTGGCCCAGCTAAAGGCCGCAGGCGTCCGGGTGCCAGAAACCTACGGCTGTATCGATGGCGTTCTATTGATGGAATTGATCACCGATGATCAGGGCGATGTAGCACCGCGCCTGGATGATGTGGTCTTGACCGAAGAGCAGGCGCTGGAAGACCACTATTTGATGATGCACTACATCAAGTTGATGCTCTGCGCCGGTCTGGTTCATGGCGATCTGTCAGAATTTAACGTCCTGCTCGATGCCTATGGCCCGGTGGTCATCGATTTACCACAGGCCGTCTATGCCGCCGCCAACAACAATGCCCAGGCGATGTTTGCGCGCGATGTCAACAAGATGACCCAGTACTATGCGCTGTTCGCGCCCGAACTGGCCACGACCCGTTACGCTGAAGAAATCTGGGAGCTCTTTGCCGCCGGTGAGTTAACCGTCGACTCCGAGTTGACCGGTCTGTTTGATGGTAACGATGAGAATGCCAATGTCGACTCGGTGCTGGAAGAAATCAAGGCTGTGATTCAGGAAGAGCAGGAAGAGCGTGAACGGATTGCCCGGGTTACCGGCGCCGACGACGACGAGGACTAAATTAGCCGTGCTTGCGTGCCCACCGCCAGGGTGGGCCGCACGTTACGCGTTGCCGGTTTAGGCATCCGGCCCTGCTTTAGCCTCTGCTTGGGCCTGATGAAAGACTCGAAAGACAAACACCGCATAGAAAATCCCCAATACGCTAAACAGCTGTGAGGGCAGAAACTCGCTAAAAAATGGCGCAATCGGCAGTTTACTCAGCACCGAGGTGAGCATCAAAGCTGGGAAATAGATCAGCGCAGTAATAACCAAAAAACCGCCCAGCAACAGCCGAAAGTAACCCTTACTCAATAGCCAACTGGTGCGCATCGCATCCAAGGGATGCTGTTTATTGAGCACCACCGCGTACTCGGCAAACATAAAGCGCACCATAAAATACAGGCCAGGGATGATCAGCATAAAGAGGCCACCTAGGATCGCTGCGGCATAGAGAAAGTTGACCGCGGCGACGGGAAACCACAGTCTCAGTCCCGCTCGCCAGAGCGCGGGCAGAGGCGGATATTGACCATCAACGGACGCTGCTATGGCCAGTATCACAGCCGACTGCGAAATAGGATAGATCATCAGCGACAGCAAAAAAGGAATCGACGGGTTGGCCAAGATGTTGGCATCGGGCAGCGCCGCCTGGTTGAGCACCAGCTCAAAGAGGCCCACGGAAATTGAAAAGGGCAAGACAATCATCGCCAAAAAAACCAAATTACGCCGATAAAAATTAAGTGAATCTTTGAGCAGGTTGAGCAACATGGTGATCCTTAGCAGTCAGGGACGTTAGGTTTTAATCTCACTGGATCTTCGCTGGGCGTTGGGCCGATACCCCATAAAGTCCGAGCATTGATCGAAGCACCCGTCTTGGGTGTCGATCTGCGGTCGGAATTATCGCAGCCCGGCCCGGTGCAAGGCAACGTTGCCGGCCAATTCTTACCAATCGTTTGCCGTCGCCTCGAGTTGGTCACCGATGGTCAAGGCCATCGATTGAGCCAAACCCCCGTGCCAGACTCCGATCGGCGGCGACAGTCTACCCGAAACCGGGCAATAAGCTCCAACTAAGGCAATGAAAACAGTTCTGGTCGGACTGGCGCGGTGTTCGCGTAGCTTTGCTGCCTGAGGCCCCGGTCCGTCGCTAGAATCACCAGACCGGGCGCCAGGCAGGGAAGTCAAACGTTAGAGGGTTACCTTAAAGCGGCCAACCAGCGCACTGAGCGTAGTGGCCATGCCTAACAGCTCGGCGGTGCTCTGGTTAATCGCCTCAGCGGTCGCCAGCGCATCGGTACTCGAGGCGCCGATATTGGTGACCCTCGATTCAATGGCCTGGACGGCCGACTGCTGATGGGCGACCGCCTCAGTGATTTCGGCGTGACGGTTTTTAATCTGCCCGACCAGTGCTTCAACCTTGGACAGCTCTTGTGCCGACTCCCTGACTAGGCCGATACTGATGTCGGCATTGGTCTTGGAGTGTTCGACGTGGCGCACCGCGTCCTCGGCAGCGCTCGCCAGGCCACCAATCTTTGTCTGGATATCCACCGTAGCTTGCTGGGTGCGCGACGACAGGCTGCGCACCTCGTCGGCAACGACGGCAAAGCCACGTCCCTGTTCGCCCGCCCGAGCCGCTTCTATTGCGGCATTGAGCGCCAATAGGCTGGTTTGCTCCGAAATACTATTGATCGTCAGCAGGATCTTGCTGATTTCATCGATTTCGTTCGCAAGGCGGGTGATCGAGGCGACGGACAGGGTGGTTTGGTCACCCAGCTTGGTCATTTCGAGCTCGCTGTGTTGCGACTTTTCGCGACTCTGGCGGGTTGCTTCCTGGGCGTCCACCATGGCGGTTTGGGTCTGCTCGCTACTCTCGGCAATCTCTTCGATGGTGGCGTAAAAATCGGTCATGCTGTTGCCGATCAGTTGGGTATTATCCCGTTGCTGAGCCATGCTGATATTGCTTTGCGCCGAATGACTGGTCAGCGCGGTGGACACGGTTTTCAGTTCCATGGCCGTCTGCACAACCTGTGATACCACTATATGAATGTTTTTGATAAAGGCATTGAAGGCCGACGACAGGTGACCAATTTCGTCCTTTCGTTGTGCGCTGTCGAGTTGAACCGTTAAATCGCCCTCGCCTTGGGCCAAGTTATCAAACGAATTGACCAGCGATTTGAGCGGCGTGATGATCAATCGAGCTACTAGCAGGCCCAACACGAGCGCCAGTGCAATAGCGCAAGTCAAGACGACAGCGATGTACAGCAGCGCCGAGGTAAAGATGTTGTTGGTCGCGGCAAAGGCCTCTTGGGTGGACATTTCCGCCAGTATCACCCAATTATTGTCGAGAATCGTGATCGGGCTATAGGCCGATAAAACTGTTTCGCCAGTATAGCTGGTGGTGGTCATGACGCCCGTTTGGCCACTCAAACCGCGCTGCGCACTGAGCGAGTTGTCGACCTGTAGGCCGACCCCGTCTTGTCGATCGTTGATCGCCTCGAGCGCATCTTGCCACCCGGTTGAGGGCAGTTTTTTAAAGTAGGAGGCGGGATCCTCAAGCAACAGACGCGGCTGGCTACGCAGCGTTTTATCGGCGCCGACAATAAAGACTTCGCCACTGTCATTCAGACCGACCTCTTGCCAGGACTGATTGCTGGTGAGTACCTGGGTCAAATACTGATTGTCGAGCTGAATCACCAGCGTGCCGACCAGCTTGTCCAAGGCAAATACCGGCGTGGCCACAAAGGCCACGGCAACGCCATAGGCCGGCTGGTAGGCTTGGAAATCAGACAGGCTCGTCTGGCCCACAGTGAGCGACTGTGCCTGCTGCCAGGCGCTGGCTAAGCCGGACTGGGCATAGGGCCCCTCGACCAGGGAGGTGCCGAAGTCGACATTTTTTGCAACCGAATAGACCACTCGACCCTGAGGGTCGACCAGATAGACATCACCAAATTCGAACTGGCGTTTGATTTGGGTGAAAATAGGATGGAACTCAGAATGGTAGACCTCGTAGCGTGCGTTGAACTTGCCACTTTTTTCCGCCTGTAACAGCTCGCTTTTGGCGCCAATGGGGTTTGGATTTTGCGCCAGATATTGCGATTGATAAAATTGTGCGCTGCTGTCTAGGGGTTGAAAAAGGTCGTCGGCGAGGCTCTCCGGCACGGCAGAAGCAATACTTTTATAGTACGTCAAATAATCCGCCTGATAAAAACTCTGCAATTGATTGGCCTCTGCAGCGTCAGGTTTTTTTGTCAGGATAAAAGCCTTGGCAAAGCTTTCGACACCGGCCACGGTGGTCGGATTCTGGGCAACATAGGTTACGGTCTTGAAGGTGTTGAGAAAGTAATTTTCGACGCGGTTTTTCTGCACCTCACGCAGCGCCACCAGGCGGTTGGAGACCGAACCCGAGATCAGAGCACGCACCTCGCTAACCGTATGCAGGCCGACTGTCGCAATGGTGACGCAGAGGGGAACGAAGGCAACGATGATGATCGCCCACAACAGCTTGGCTCGTAAAGTCATCATTTGTTAACCTCTATGTTTACCCTGAACCCCCTATAGCGGCTGGGTATTGGGTTAGTTGAAGGCCCATTTGTTTAAGTCACGATTTGCCGCCTACCTAAGGTGCTGGCCGACGACTTCCGTATCGGTTGTAACCGACTAGTTTGGCGCAAAGCATGCCTATCCACGTTATCTTAAGGGGAGTTGCGCGGGTGGTGACGAGTTAGGCTGCCGTTCGATGAAAGGTAGCACAGGGATTGCATTAGCGTGCGGATGTTGACGGTGAACGCCCCAAAATATCTATTGTTGGGTCACAGACAAGTAAAACTCATGGGCAAATCAGAGCACCGCCGCGCCGCGCTCCTATTTGCCAAAGCCCTGCCTTGGCACCGTGCTGGGCATGATACTCCTCCCAAAACCGAGAGATCCAGCAGTACCATTCTCAGTTGGCAAAATTAATGTCTACATCACCAAAGGCCGGCTAACCGCACTCTAGTACCGGGTTCATTGCCGGAGGTTGAATTACCGCCAAGACCGGCCTTTAGTCCTGCCGCTGTCGCCCTTCTGGCCTAAACTCTGCGCGGATGAGGCCTCGGCCATCAGCACAGCAGCTGCAGCTGCACACCCAGAGAGGGTTCCCGTGAGACATGCGTTTAAATGTAAGTTGGCCAGTTTCGATCTCGACGGCACTCTGGTGCGCGGCATCAGTACCGGCGCTTTTTTGGCCCAAAAAATGGGCCATGCCGAGGCCATGCAGGCCGCCGAAGCCCGCTATGCTGCCGGTCTGGTGGCCAATGACTATGTCTCGACCCTCGATGGCGGATTTTACCGCGGTTACCGCAAGGCACAGATCTTCGCCCTGCTCGATGATCTGCCCTTTATTGCCGATATCGAAGCGACACTCGCGGCCTTAACGGCGCGCGGCATACCGGTGGTGCTCTGCACCCTGGCCTGGGAATTTGTCGCCGAATACGTGGCGCAACGTTTTGGTTTTATCGCCTGGAGTGGACCCACCCTTGCCTGCGCTGCCGACGGGCGCTTTACCGGCACTATCGCGCGCCACTTCGATGAATTTGGCAAACCGGTCTTTATTCAGCACCTGTGCAACCAATGGGGTATCGCGCTGGCCGATGTCTGCCATATAGGCGATTCTCGCTCCGATATCGAGCTGTTTAAACAGGTCGGTTTTTCGATCGCTCTGAATGCCACGGACGATGCTCGAGCCGTCGCCAGCACAACGTTGACAGCGGACTCACTGCTCGACATTTTGGATCTCTTGCCCTAGCCGGTGCGCTCTGCTGACCCAGTGCGCGTCTCATGCTCAAGCAACCAGGCCTTGCGCTCAACGCCGCCGGCATAGCCGGTCAGTCGGCCGTTTTTACCGATCACACGATGGCACGGCACCACTATAGAGAGCGGGTTTTTGCCATTGGCCATGCCCACCGCGCGCGCGGCCGTGGGCCGGCCGATCGCTTCAGCGAGATCCTGATAGCTCCAAGTCTGGCCATAGGGAATGCTGCGTAAGGCCTGCCAGACCTGCAGTTGGAACGGCGTGCCGCGTGCCGCCAGAGGCACGCTAAAGGTGCGCCCCTGTCCGGTAAGATCACCGGTAAAGTGACCGGCAAAATAGTCGGCCAGTTCAGTAGCGGCCCAGACGATGATCGGGTGGTCCGGATCTGCCTTGCCCAGCTCAGCCGGCTGGCTGGTCTGGCGCGCCAGCCAGACGCCGAGCAGCCCCTGGTCATTGGCGCAGAGGGTAATGGGGCCGAGTGGGCTGGCGATGCGGTGATAAATAGTGGACGGGTCCGTCATAGGGGGGTATTCCAACAATGAAAGGTGGCGTAACTGCCCCACGGCGATAAGTCCGCGGTGGCCAACGGTGGCAGAGTTTGCAGGGCTTTTTTAACCACCAGGTCGGTCGCCAAAAAACAATCGGGTTCTGATAAGCCGCGCAACTTGGCGTAGTGAATAGTCCAGGGGCCAATGCCCTTCAGGCTGATCCAACTGTCCGGCGGGCGGTCCGGTTGCGCTGCCAGGGCCGCGGCAAAGGTGTGCAGCGTGGCCCGGCGACTGGCCGGCATCGCCAGAAACAGCAAATCACTGGCAAGCACCGCCGCCGGCTCTGGGAACAGCCTGTTGCTGCCCTCTGGGGTCGGCGCGCCGAGCTGCTCGACGAAACGGTTGAGCAGGGTGATCGCGGCCCGAACTGAAATCTGCTGGCCCAGGATGGCGCGGATACCCGCCTCCCAGCAATTCCACACCCCGGGAATGCGCAGCCCCGGACGTACCAATGGGGCCAGGGGCGTGCTCAGCAAATGCTCTTCGATCGTCGCCAGGTCGGCATCCAGATCGAACATACGCCGCACGCGTGCGACCAAGGGCCGCAATTGGCTCATATCCTCAAGCTGGAAGGTCATGCGCAGGGTTGTCGGGCTGGCCGGCTCAACACGCAACGAACCGCTGCGGTTGTTAAGTTGAAACGTGCGTTCATAGCTATTGGTGCCGACCTGTTCGACGCTGGCCACCGCGCGCAAGCGATAAAACGCGAGCAGGTGCGCCCAATCCAAAGGCGGCCGAAACGCTAGCGTCAGTTGCCGGTCGACACCACTGGGTGCGTTTTGGTGGCGCAGTTGACTGGGCGTGAGACGGAGCATTTTCCGGAACGCATCATTAAACCGGCGCACGCTGTTGAAACCGCTGGCCAAGCCAATATCGCTGATCGACAGGTTGCTGTTGTGGAGCAGTTGCTTGGCAAACATCAGTTGATGATGCAGCGCGTATTGCTTGGGCCCCAGCCCCAGATGACGGCGAAACAATTGCCGCAGATAGCGATCGCTGATGCCCAGGCGTGCGCCGAGCTGGGCCAGCGTAGCGGTCTGTAATGCGCCCTGTTCAATTAATAAGAGGGCCCGCTGCAACGTCGTGGCGCTGCCGAGCCAAGCCCATGAGCCCGGAGCACTCTCCGGGCGGCAGCGAATGCACGGCCGATAACCGGCTGCGCTGGCCTGTGCCGCATGGTCAAAATATTCTACGTTGCGCTCCAAGGCGGCCGGGGCTGGACAGATCGGCCGGCAGAAAATCTTGGTGGTTTTGACCGCGACAAAGAATCGACCGTCGAACCGGCTATCGCGGGCTTCTCG
>Ga0307492_10001175_pt1 | contig 10865 bp, 11 predicted proteins | sample SI3LmetaG_FD_202365 | JGI IMG/M metagenome (GOLD analysis project Ga0307492, IMG submission 202365) | Sea-ice brine microbial communities from Beaufort Sea near Barrow, Alaska, United States - SI3L | ecosystem: Environmental > Aquatic > Marine > Coastal | place: USA: Alaska | collected 2017-05-06
ATGGTAAGCTGAACTAGGCTAAGGAATAGATCATATTGATAGTGTTTATAAGGTCTTTATCATATAGAATGGCTAGGATAGAATCAACATTTGTGTCTTAATAGAAAAACGACCCCTCACCCAGGTCTTGATTCTATTCTCTCGCATTTTTATTTTACTTTTTCTCCACGGTTTACAATTAGCGGACTATGGTAAACTAAACTAGGCTAAAGGATAAATCACATTGGTAGTGTTTATTAGGTCTTTATCAGATAGAATGGCTAGGGTAGAATCAACATTTGTGTTTTAATACAAAAACGACCCCTCTCACCCAGGTCTTGATTCTCTCACATTTTTATTTTAATTACCTTCGGGTTTTTACTATTTCTTCACGTTTTGCAATTAGCGGGCTATGATAAGCTGAACTAGGCTAAAAGATAGATCATATTGATAGTGTTTATAAGGTCTTTATCATATAGAATGGCTAGGATAGAATCAACATTTGTGTCTTAATAGAAAAACGACCCCTCACCCAGGTCTTGACTCTCTCGCATTTTTATTTTACTTTTTCTCCACGTTTTACAATTAACGGGTTACAGTGAAGATGGGGCCCCTAAACAAACCCACTACCCCTCTAAACTTGAGGCCTTTAAAGTTGTTGAAATACAACCGGCTAAACCTAAACACACCCTGCAAACGAAGTTAAAACTACCACAGAATTTCAGGGCGGCCCCTTTAAATGCCTTCAAGCCCCCTGTTTAATTTTAAATCAAAGGCACCCCGAGGTGCTTTACCCCTAGTAATGGTATATTTTAATTGAACTGATCTTTGTCCCACAACAATCGCGGGAGTGGGTCATTTTTTAAGACGGGCGTCGACAATTCCTAGCAATTGAAAACTGGTTGAATATTATCAAATCCCCACAAAAAAATGTTAACCCTGCCACAGAAATAATAAAATCTGGCTTAGGGCGAGGTGTAGACCTTACCCATAGCAACTAAAGAGATTACTGGTGTTATTCAATCGAAATTTAAAAATTCTACCAACACCATAGAAACAATAAAATCTGGTATGAGGTGGGGTAAAGACCCTCACCCATACCAGCTAAACAGACCGCTGGTAATAATCAACCAGATGTTAAAAATTGCGCAAGCCTATAATTTGAACAATTAGTGTTGTAAGCCTAGAGAGCTTATGTGTTTTTCACTTTCAAACTTTAAATTGGGTGATATTAACAATTAATAACAATTAAGGCTAGTTAAATATTAACAAGCCCCCACAAAAAAATATAGCTCTCACCACAGAAATAATAAAATCTGGCTTAGGGTGAGGTGTAAACCTTTACCCATAGCAACTAAAGATATTACTGGTATTATTCAATCGGAATTTAAAAATTATATCAACACCACAGAAATAATAAATTCTGGCATAAGGTGGGGTAAAGACCCCCACCCACACCATCTAAACAGACCGCTGGTAATAATCAATCATATGCTAAAAATTGCGGAATTCTATAATTTGAACAATTAGTGTTGTAAGCCTAGAGAGCTTATGTGTTTTTCACTTTCAAACTTTAAATCGGGGAATACTAACAATTTATAACAATTAAGGGCTAGATAAGTATTAGCAACCCCCACAAAAAATATAACTCTCACCACAGAAATAATAAAAACCTAGTCTGGCAATCACATTTAAGGGTACAAAAGAACCACCTAGGTGAATACAAGATGAAAATTTTCAGCGTGGGTGTGCCCCCCTTACAACCGGAGTGCGCCCCTAATGAGCCTGATAAAGCATAAATCCTCGGCACACTTTAAAAGGCTAATTTTAATCTTAAGGCTCACGCATAAAATAAATCATGAAGGGTTAAGTTAAATTAAGAGGCCTTAAAAAAATTGAGCGGGAGAGGGCTATAAACATAAGGCAAAATAAAAATCTACACCCTTAACAAATAAACAGCCCGCTGGGGGTAAATCAATCAAAATACTAAAAATTCTATTACAATATAATTTGAACAATTAGTATTGTAAGCCTAGAGCCCTTATGTGTTTTTCAATTTCAAACTTTTGATCGAACAACGTCGACAATTTACAATAGTTGGGAGCTGGTTTAATATTATTAAGCACCACAAAAAAATATAACCCTCACTACAGAAATAATAAAACCTGCTCTGGCAACCACATTTAAGGGTGTAAAAGAATCACCTAGGTGAATCTAAGATGAAAATTTTCAGCGTGGGCACACCCCATTTTATAACCGAAGTGCGCCTCTAATGAGCCTGCTAAAGTATTAATCCTCGGCATACTTTAAAAGGTTAATTTTAACCTTAAGGCTCACGCATAAAATAAATCATGGAGGGGTCAAGCTAAATTAAGGGGCCTTAAAAAATTTGAGCGGGGGAGTAATGTGTATAAGGTAAGATAAAAATCTACACCCATAACAACTAAACAGACCGCTGGGGTAAATAAATCAAATATTAAAAATTCTAATATAATATAATTTGAACAATTAGTACTGTAAGCCTAGAGCCCTTATGTGGGTTTCAATTTCAAACTTTTAATCGGACAACATCAACAATTTATAATAATTGGGAGCTGGTTTAATACTATCAAGCCCCACAAAAAAAATATAACCCCCACTACAGAAATAATAAAACCTGCCCTAGTACCCACATTTAAGGGCATAAAAGAACCACCTAGGTGAATCTAAGATAAAAATTTTCAGCGTGGGCATGCCTCTTTTTATAACCGAAGTGCGCCTCTAATGAGCCTGCTAAAGTATAAATCCTCGGCATACTTTAAAAGGTTAATTTTAACCTTGAGGCTTATGCATAAAATAAAGCATGGAGGGGCCAAGCTAAATTAAGAGGCCTTAAAAAATTTGAGCGAGGGAGTTATGTGTTTAAGGTAATATATAAATCTACAACCGTAACAACTAAACAGACCGCTGGGATAAATCAATCAGATATTAGGAATTCTATTATAATTATAACTTGAACAATTTGTATTGTAAGCCTAGAAAACTTATATGTTTTTCACTTTCAAATTTTTAATCGGGCGACATCGACAATTTACAACAATTGGAGGCCAGTTAAATATTATCAAACCCCCCACAAAAAATATAGCCTTTACCACAGAAATAATAAAACCTACCCGGCAGCCACATTTAAGGGTGTAAAAGAGACACCTAGGTGAACCTAAGATGAAAATTTTAAGCGTGGGCACACCCTACACACAGCTTGCAGTACTAGAGTTTTTTCTGTGAAAAGTTGCCCCCTATAAGAGTGGGACCCCGTGAATTTTTTTAGTTGTGTTAAAAGGCTACAACCCCGTTGTTTTACCAAGTTATCATTTCATAAAAATCAGAAACTATAACTAAATATTCCACCCCACACACAGCTTGCAGTATAAACGAGGCACTAGAATTTTTTCTGTGAAAAGTTACCACCTACAAGAATGGAGCCCCGTGAATTTTTTCTTAGTTGGGTTAAAAGGCTACAACCCCGTTGTTTTACCAAGTTATAATTTCATAAAAAATCAGAAATTGTAACCAAAATATTCTACCCCATACACGGCTTGCAGTGTAAACGGGACACTAGAATTTTTTTGTAAAAAGTTACCCCCTACAAGAATGGGGCCCCGTGAATTTTTTTTAGTTATGTTAAAAAGCTACAACCCCGTTGTTTTACCAAGTTATTATTTCATAGAAATCAGAAATTATAACCAAATATTACACCCCATACACAGCTTGCAGTGTAAACGGAGGATTAGAATTTTTTTGTAAAAATTTAATACCTACAAGAATGGAACCTCGTGAATTTTTTTAGTCGTGTAAAAAGACTACAGCCCCGTTGTTTTTACCAAGTTATTATATTATAAAATTAGAGAGTATAGCCAAGTATTCCGCACCATACACAGCTTGCAGCACCCCCACTGTAAACGTAGCATTAGAATTTTTTTCTGTGGAAAGTTACCACCTTAGAGGGTGGGCACGCCGTGAATTTTTTATTTATGTTAAAAGGCCACAACCCCCCCCCAAGTTAAAATTTCACGTTTTATCACCCCATAAAAATCAGAAACTACAACCAAGCATTCCACCCCCCACACAGTTTGTAGAACTCCCAGTATAAACACCACGCTAGAAAATTTACACACATATATAAATATGGGCACACCGTGAATTTTTTAGTTGAGTTAAAATACCACAACCCCGTTGTTTTTAACCCCTCGAGTTAAAAATTCATGGTTTATTGCCCAACAAAAGTCAAAAATGGTGATACTAGACCCCCCCCGCGCGAAAGTTAAGCCCCTTTTATATTTTTCTTCCATTAATTGAATACTTGTTTACGGCTTAGGCCCACCTGAATAAAGCTTAAACTAAAAATTTATATAAAACCCCCCCCCAATTAAGAGCTAACTGCGCCGCAGCTAAAAAGAAATAGAGTGTTTGACAGACCTAAGTAGTTTAAACTTAACCCCAGAGGTTAATATTAAAGGCTTATTTCCCCATTTTACGTTAAGGGTAAATACCTAAACTAAGCCCCCAGGTCTCGAGTTTCTTACCTCTTAACTCTTGAGGTATGGAAAGTACACCTGATTAACCGGAGTAAGGGTAGAAGATCCACCTAAAGTATTTTTATATTTATATTAATATTTTTAATGGTGAGGTTTAACCCTATCAAATTTTTTACTTAGAGCCCAATTAGCCACAACGGGCTTACTGAGCCCACATAAGGTAGGCCATTAGGCACCTATAAAATGCAAATTTATTATCATAGTTGAATACCACCCTAAAAATATTTATGCGCATCTTAATTAAGATAAACATCTTATTTTTAAATTCTAAGTTTAATGTATTAATTTTACTAAATTAAGGCGACCAACCTGATATAAAGTTGAGGGAAAATCCATCTTTTTGGCCGAAACAAAATACATCTAATGCTGCTCAACTTTGTAAAAAGCCTACAAAAAGTAATTTCAAATTTGCAATTTGACGTAATAAATTTACTAAAGCCTCTTAAATCAAGTAAAACAACCCCAACCCTGAGGCTATTAAGGTGCACAAAGCTAGGCCCACCCTAACCCCCTCAACTTTATCTAACCGCTGGGATCTGTTAAAACAATAACTTTGATGTGCGAATGTGGTATAAATAAACAATATTAACAAGGATAGAAATACTAAACCCCCTAGGTATAAAAAAGAAAGAGACCCTAATTGTTTTATTATTATTAGTTTAATTAGGAAGCCTAGTAATGGGGGGAGCCCCCCTAAATTAAGAAACTGTAACCTTAAAAGAAGACCCCTAAACAGAGAAACCCCAGCTAAATCCCCCACTTTATTAACCCCTATCTTTCTTAAACACAGCATCACCCTTAAAAGGATTAAAGAGTAAACTCTTATAAATATTGCTCAGCGCCCCCCTACTCCAACATTTCTTAATACTCAAGCCCCGTTAACCACAGAAGATAAAAATATTAACATAGGGATTGACCTTGTCTGCCTTAAAGAGCTTATTATGAATAATAAACACCCCCTTAACACCAATATTATGATCATAGGGCTGATTTTTAAGAACCTTATAATCACCAATGGAATAATTTTCTGCACTGTAAAAATTAAATATATTCTCATATTACCTATTGTGGGGAGCATTCTTATTAACCACCTCTGCATCGGAGGGAGCCCAAGCTTGAATAGAATTATTAAAGTTATAAAGGTCACCCCCACGCTCAACTCACCAAATAAAAATAAACCTAATACAAACAAAAGGGATGCCACCCTTTGGGAGATGAAATATTTTACCCTTGTTAGAATACTATCCTCAGTTATGCTATAAACTAGGATGGGAATAATACATAATATGTTTACCTCTAAACAAACCCACTGACCTACTAAACTTGACGCCCTAAAAGTTGCTAGAATACAACTGATTAAAACTAAAACATATCCCGTAAGCGGAGTTAAAATTATCACAGAGTTTCAGGGATAACCCTTTTAAATGTTTTCAAAACACCTATTTAATAAAAACTCAAAGATACCCTGAAGTATTTTACTATTGACAATAGTATATTTTAATTAAATTAAACTTTAAAATTTACCCTACAACAACCGCAGGAATAGAGGCATACCTATGATTTAGCGGGGGGAATGTGTGAGTTATTTCTAAAGACGTGGCTCGACAATTTCTCGCAATTGCAGGCCGGTGGGATACTATTGACTCTCATAAAATAAATAAAAAAAGTATAACCGCCACTACAGAAATAATAGACCCTACTCTTGCAACCACATTTCAGTACATATATGAGTCTGGGTAGTCAGAATATCGACGAGGTATCCCAGCTAAGCCTAAAAAATGTATGGGGAAAAAAGTAAGATTTACACCCACAAACATTAAAATAAATTGAATCTTTAATCATTTAGGGTTTAAAGTTAAACCTACTATTAAAGGGTACCAATTGACAAAAGCCCCTATTAAAGCAAACACAGCCCCCATACTTAATACATAGTGGAAATGGGCCACTACGTAATATGTGTCGTGTAGAACGATGTCTAAAGAGGAGTTAGCCAAAACTACTCCGGTTAAACCCCCAACTGTAAATAAAAAAATAAATCCTAAAGCTCATAATAAAGAAGGCCTAAAAGTAAACCGCACTCCGTGAAGAGTGCCTAATCACCTAAAGACTTTAATTCCTGTGGGCACAGCAATAATTATAGTAGCCGATGTAAAATATGCACGAGTATCTGCATCCATACCCACTGTAAACATATGGTGAGCTCACACGACAAACCCTAAAACCCCAATAGCTAGTATAGCATACACTATACCTAATACGCCAAATGTCTCTCTTTTACCTCTTTCTTGAGCAACAATATGTGAAATTAAACCGAACCCTGGTAAAATTAAAATATAAACCTCAGGGTGCCCGAAAAATCAAAATAGGTGCTGATACAAGATAGGGTCTCCCCCACCCCTGGCATCATAAAATCTAGAATTTAAATTCCGGTCAGTTAATAATATAGTGATAGCCCCAGCTAAAACAGGCAGGGATAGTAGAAGTAAAACTGCCGTAATTAACACAGACCACGCGAACAAGGGTATTCGATCTAAAATTATACCAAAAACTCGCAAGTTGCCTAAAGTTCTAATAAAGTTCACTGCCCCTAAAATTGAACTAACCCCGGCTAAATGTAATGAAAAAATAGCGAAGTCTACTGAACTCCCAGCGTGAGCAATATTTCTAGATAGTGGGGGGTAAACGGTTCATCCGGTACCAGCCCCTCTTTCAACTAAAGACCTTGACAGGAGTATAACTAAAGCAGGCAGTAAAAACCAAAACCTTATATTATTTATTCGAGGAAAAGCTATATCTGCAGCCCCTAATATCAAAGGAACGAGCCAATTCCCAAACCCCCCAATCAGAATAGGTATAACCATAAAAAAAATTATAATAAAAGCATGTGCGGTAACAACAACATTATAAATCTGATCATCTCCAATTAGTCTGCCAGCCTGGCCTAACTCTATACGGATAATTATTCTTAACCCCGTACCCACTATACCAGCTCATGCCCCCGCTATTAAATATAGAGTCCCAATATCTTTGTGGTTACAAGACCACAACCATTTAATCTTTATTCTGTTAATTTTTTTAAACTCCCCCTCATCAATAGAGAGCTAAATATAAAAATAACCAAACTACATCCACAAAGTGTCAATATCAGGCAGCAGCCTCAAAGCCAAAATGATGAGAAGCCCTAAACTCTCCACCTTTATGCCGGAATCAGCACACGATAAGAAATAATGTTCCCACAATTACATGTAAACCGTGAAACCCGGTAGCAATAAAAAAAGTAGACCCGTAAATTCTATCCGCGAATCTAAAAGAGGCCTCATAATATTCAAGACCTTGTAAAGCAGTAAAGTATAAACCTAGAATAATAGTTAAACCTAAGCTCACATTAACTTGTTTAAAATCTCCCGCTATTATAGCATGGTGGGCTCAAGTAACCCTGACCCCAGAAGAGACTAAAATAATCGTATTAAGAAGGGGGACCCCGAAAGGGTTAAAAGGGTTAACCCCTATAGGAGGTCAGAGACCCCCTAACTCAACATTAGGTGCCAGCCTTGCGTGAAAATAAGCCCAAAAAAAACTCAGAAAGAAAAAAACTTCAGATGTAATAAATAATAACATTCCCCACCGCAACCCTAACTCCACAATTGCTCTGTGAAGGCCTTGAACTGCCCCCTCTCGTCTTACATCCCGCCACCATTGAATTATCACTATTAATAATAAAATTAACCCCACCCCAAATAAAAATATGGAATTGAGGTGAAATCATGAAATTATCCCCCTTGTAAGATATAAACCCCCTAGAGACCCATATAAAGGCCACGGAGACTCATCGACAATATGATAAGGGTGTTGAATAAAATTTGACATATTTTAGGAAGGCGCAGCCTATCTTCAATCCCCAAAATTGATATTTTTTAAACTACCCCAAATTTAAATTAAGAGCTTTTTCTAAAACTCTTACTATGCTACGACTTATCTTATTACTAAGAGCGACGGACGATATGTGCACATTTTATAACCCTTTCGTAGTAATTTAATTTACAACTACTAGCAAATCCTCTACATTATTAAGAATTTTATAATAGTAGTTTAGCCACCCCTAGTTTTTATTACATGTTATTTGAGATACGGAGTGTTTTATTTAACTATCCTAAACAACCACACATAGATTAAAACTAGGTAAAATATATTGAGGATTAACAAATTAAGAGCCAAACTCCTCTGCCCGGGGTAAAATGCCGCCATGCTGGTTAAATTTTATGAAACTTCAACTAATCCTTTGGTTAATTTAATTAAGGCATACGGGAAGTCTACCCCCCTTCTTCACCCCCTTTTTAATGGATCTAAAAGAAGAAGGCTAAAATAATAATTTCAACATTTTTATTTACCCTTCTTCTTTAATATTAACCATGTGAGAAACCTAAGAAAAAGTATAACCGCAGATGCTGGCACTTTATTTACCTCTGATTATAATTTTATCTTTCTAAGAATTTTCTTTACTGCGGATTAAATTACCTACTGCATGTATATTTTAATTACTGATTTCTTTTTTACTACGGCTAAATAATTATTACTTTTAAAATTTAAATCTCACAAGTGGAAATTGTGTGTAATATATTATACTAAAGTAATTAAGCCCCCCTCTTTCTTAAAACTATTGATCTATGCTCATTAATATATAGAGACCTAAGAATCGTGAACACATAAGCTTGAATGCAAGCCACTGCGCACTCCAACATTAAAAGTGCAACCAACCCTACTATTAAACCGCCTAGAATTAGCCCCCTTAACCCAGCTCCTTGGCTTCCTAGTAATACTAGTAAGAGATGTCCTGCCACCATATTTGCAGCCAATCGTACGGCCAAGGTCCCAGGTCGAATCACAGACCTTACTGTCTCAATTAAAACTATCACAGGTATTAAAGCACCCGGGGTCCCAACAGGCACTAAATGTGCCATATTCCTGTTAAATTGGAGAGCAATTCTGTAAATTATACTCCCCAACCACAAGGGGAGTGCTAACCTAAGAGTGAAGCTTAGATGCCTAGAACTCGTAAATACATAAGGTATTAAACCTAAGAAGTTGGTTAAAATAATGAACCTAAATATCCCAATAAAAAGTAATCTGGCCCCCGGCACCGCAAACTGCCCAAAAATGGCCTTCAACTCCACCAATAATAAATCCACTACAAAAGTAAAAAATTTTAACGTTTGACTAGGAATTAACCAATACCCTTGAGGTAATAAAATGATGACAGAGATAGCTGCTAACCAGTTGCCGCCGAACCTAAAAAATACCTCGGTTTGAGGGTTAAATGTGGCAAATAAATCCCCCATTAAATTAATTGTTTAAAAAGATCAACCCTTTTTACAGCTTTTACCTCACCTGTAGAAATTGAAACCCCTCCGATTAAAAAATTGATTTTTACTATTCTAACTATAAAAATACTGCAAAAATACATAAATAATAATAACCAGTTTATTGGGTTTATCTGAGGCACTTCAAAATGATATTTATGAACTGAAGTTAATTTTGCAGCTTCAATACAATGTTTTAATTAAACTACATAAATAAAAATAAAATTAATTCCTTTCGTACTAAAAATTTATATAATTCTTTTAGATAGAAACCAATCTGATTTGCATCGATCTAAACTCAAATCATGTATGGATTAAAAGTCGAACAGACTAATTTTATTGAAACCTTCCCCAATAAAACTCCATAATTCAACATCGAGGTCGCAATAAGTAAATTCGATAAGAGCTCTATTTACTATAACGCTGTTATCCCTAGAGGAGCTTTTTCTTAGTTTTCTTAAAGATCAAAAGTTTACGATTAAAAAAATAAAGTAATTTTTCTTTTCCCCAAATAATGCACACAAAGTTTTATTAGTAAAATAGTTGTAATAAGCTTCATAGGGTCTTATCGTCTAAAAAGCACACAAAGGTTTTTTCACCTTTAAAAAAATTCTAACTTTAAGTAAAAATTTTTTTGCTCGATTTACCCGTTCATACGCGCCCCCAATTAAGAGGCTAATTATTATGCTACCTTAGCAAAACCTGGCTATTTAAATTTTTCATTGAGCAGGGCATACCTTTAAAAAAGGGGTTGTTTTTGATAAACAGTTCAGCAGTCGTTTGTCGAGTACTTATACTGATAGTAATTAATTAATAGGTTTGATTTTCTATTTATAAAAAAATACACATGTTTATACTAATACAAATATAATAAACCCAGTATAATTGTTTTACTTGGCTGAAAGAACTATAGAAAAATAAAAATGAAAAATCTATATAATTATTAGATTTAAGA
>Ga0307492_10001176_pt1 | contig 10850 bp, 7 predicted proteins | sample SI3LmetaG_FD_202365 | JGI IMG/M metagenome (GOLD analysis project Ga0307492, IMG submission 202365) | Sea-ice brine microbial communities from Beaufort Sea near Barrow, Alaska, United States - SI3L | ecosystem: Environmental > Aquatic > Marine > Coastal | place: USA: Alaska | collected 2017-05-06
CAGCCCGTTTTTCTTTCTCTTCGTTTTGGAAGTGAAGTTCTTTATTGGCAACGACTAGCTCAGCAGCCCGTTTTTCTTTCTCTTCGTTTTGGAAGTGAAGCTCTTTATTGGCAACGACTAGCTCAGCGGCCCGATTATTATTGTCCTTTACTTTCAAAGTATTGAGCGATTCTATAATCTTTTTCACCCAACCCCCCTCTTTTATTAGATGCAGTGAGCCTAGATTCAATCATGGAATCTAGTGAGATCATCATAAACCTTCCCACCCCAAACCTGCAATAATAATAGTGAATGTTGCCATAAAACTCCTTCATTAGGGAAAATGTTAGCTTATTCTTAACGGATGACTGCTTCTGGCACTTTGGAGTCGTACATAAAAAATCGTTGCCGTTTAACTGAGGGTTCCAATTTAGAATTGAAAAGCCTGTCTGATCAAATCTGCACACCTACAAGAATTAATTCCATTTTTTTACCTTAATCTTATCAAGGTAATCTGCCCAGCTTTGCAACATTTTTTTTCTTGCTTCAAGATGACTTGTTCGATTATACGCTCGACCATTTGGGTCTTTAACAAGATGATGAAGCTGATGCTCTAATAAATGTGGTTCAATATGTAAGACTTCATCCATCATCGTCCTGGCGCTAGTGCGAAAGCCATGGACGGTATGAATACTACTTTCAAAGCCCATAGTCAAAAGAGCACTACGCATTCCATTGTCACTCAATGGTCTTCTAGCGCCGCGCGCACTCGGAAAAACAAAATTAGAATTACCACTAAACATTTGTTGCTCTTGCAAAATGCCGTAGGCTTGATCAGCTAAAGGAACAATATGCGGCCTACCTTTGGTTTTCATTTCAAGCTCAGAATATTCTAGTTGCTGTTTTTCCCAATTTACGTTGCTCCATTTCATTTGGCGTAACTCGCCTGGTCGGAGCATTAGCATAGGTACTAGTTTTAACGCGTTCTTTACGGTATTAGTGCCTTGATAGTGATCGATGGCTATCAACAACTGCGAAAACGGTTTTGGCTCAATAATAGCAGGGTAGTGATTTTTAATTTTTGATTTAAGTGCCCCGCGTAAATCAACACTAGGATCTCGATCAACCTTTCCTATTTGAATACCATAACGAAAAACTTGTCCAGCTAACGCTCTCGCTCGATGCGCCATATCAACCGATCGGCTTTCAACTTTCCTTAATACCGCCAAAAGCTCTACAGGCTCTATTTCGTTAATTGGGCGTCTACCAAGCAAAGGAATAAGGTCATTGTCTAAAAGCGCCTTAGAACGCGTTATATGACTATTAGATTTACCTTCAAGATGTCTAAGCTCCCAATCCCTCGCGACTGATTCAAAAGTGTCGGCATTAGTCGAAATTAGACCTAACTTCTGTTGGTGTTTGAGTAAGCAGGGATCAACACCGTTTGAAAGCGAACGCCTAGCTTCTATAAGTTTATTTCTTGCATCCTTTAGACCCACTTCCGGATAAACTCCGAGCGCTAGTGTTTTGCGTTTTCCGGCAAACCGATAATTCATACGCCAATATCGACTGCCACTTTTAGCGACTAACAGGTACATGCCCTTCTCGTCCGTTAGCTTATAGTCTTTTTCTTTTGGTTTAGCGCCTTGCACCTGCATATTGGTCAGCATAACTGATCCCCTTTGTCTTCGTTGCCTCCAAATGCCTGTGGCGGTAGCTTTACGTATTTGGCGGTATAAGAATGCAACATACCAACTATACCGCCATAGATACCGTCACTATAGGCGGTATTTTAATGGAGAGCATTGGACTAACTAAGACAAAGAATACAGCTGAAGAATAGTATTTACAAGGGGTTTGGACTATATAAGACTTGGGGAAAGAAGAAATTGGTCGGAATGAGAGGATTTGAACCTCCGACCACTTGTACCCCGACAAACAATCAACCAATGGCGCGCATTCTAAACCAGCTTTGCTTTTTGCACAAATCATTAAATATGCAATGAAGTTTTTTTCTATGAACGATATATAAGAACACCTTATTTTAAGTCATAAAAAAACCGCTCCTGAGAGCGGTTTAGTGTTATTCGATAAACCGAACAACGTTAGCAACCCCGATATTACAGAAATATATCGAAGAATCCAGCACAAATTGTTTTAATTGCTATTTTTACCGATACCACTTGATTAAGGACTCTTAGCCTGACAAAATCACCAAATCATTAACAGAATTTGAAGCCGAACAACGTTAGCGCGCACGCTTCAAACTCCCGAAAAAGGTCGGAAACCTTGGAGGATGATATTATGGTTTTTCGAGTCACATTTCAGTTAAAACCACTAAAATTTCTAATTGAGTGGAAGAAGTAAACAAAAGGGGCTGATTAGCCCCTTTTTTTATATGGAGTTATTTTCTGGCACTGGCGGACTTCATTAATTGCTTCGGTTACACTGCACTTTAGTCCCAAGTTTGGGAATAGCACGAATCAGTAACACGTGCCTCTGTTCCCATATTTGAGACTTTTTAAAATAGATCTGTCCAATTAAGTCTTGGGGGCAAACTTCTCTATAGTGTCTTTACCTGGCATTTTCCAGAAGCCTTTTCCATCATCCGATAGGTATACAAATGTAGAATATATTAGAATTGCTGTGAAGATTCCCAAAAACCATCTAATTATCTTCTGACTCCATAGCAACCAAGTATCTCGACGTTCTGACTTTCTCTCGATTTTACTTATGACGTCTTTTATCTTTGCGCTTTCTATTTTATCATTTGTTTCAGCAATAGCCGCATTTACAATCGATTGCTCATTTGTGACTAATTGCATTAAAATTTCTACAATATCTTCTCTTTTTTTAGTGTTTTTTAGCGTTTCATAAAGGTCTCTTATTTCTGAATATATCAACTCATCTGTACTTTTGGTCGCGTTTTGCATGATACCACTTTCATCAAGCAAGCTATTTATATTAGAGCAGTAGCCTTTTCTTCTCGAGATAACTTTAGCGTATTCTTTAATTATTGTTCCCATGTTAATCCCTCAATTCTGTTTTTCTCAATTTATAACCCACTTACTAATATTTGCTTTTCCAAATCGAATAATGCAACTGCAAAACTTCCATCATCTATTTCATATACAGCTTGTTCAGCTTTAATTTGACTGTCATAAAGAAGTGCTTTTTCTGGAGTTCCAACCCACCCCTTTTTTATCGTGGTGTCTGTTAATTCTAAAGAATGTAAGAATTCATCACGTCCATCATGATGAACTCCAAAACCTATAAAATCAGCATTTTTATCTATTCCTAACTTTATCATTAGGTCATTTATTGTTTTCTTTTTGCGGTTTTCCATATTTATTCCTAGTTGTTTTACTCTTGAGCAGATTCCCATTGCTCTTGCTCTAATTCCGCTTTTTCTTTGTTGTGCTCTTTTATAGCAGCTCTTTTCTGTCCTTCAGCTGAATTCATATCGTCCTCAAAACGTTCGCTCTGTAAAACATTAAGTACATCTGTTGGTGATGTTTTTTTGTGCATTTTCGCCAAGTCATCAGCCATTAAAAATTTATGAACAACATTTATCAATATCGCTTTATCGTTTGGACTCAACATCATCGCTTTATCGAAATAACGTTGTAGTGTTGCTGAGGAACTCGATAACTTACGATCAAATAAAAGATCATCTGCTGAGCATTTAAGGGCAACGCAAAGTTTTTTAATGGTTCCAAGCTCGGGGTTATCAGATTCCCCACGCTCGATTTTTGATATCTGAGTCATACTGACACTAGAAAGCTCTGCTAATTCTGTTTGAGTTAAGTCTTTTGCGCTTCTTAATTTCTTTAAATTACTCTTTAGAGTCATGGTATCCACCTTAAATTGATAATGTATTATCATTTTAACCCCTCTTTTTAACCCTGCATGATTGACTATTCACTTGTGACGAATTATATTCGTCTTTCAAGACTATTGACAGGTTTTTGAAAAGTCAGGCGGAAAGTCTAGTAATACCCGCCTTTTGTCTCATTTTGGGACTAATACTACTAAGGTAACGATATAAATTGATAGATTGGGTTACAGCTGTTTTACCTTGTCGGCATTTTCAATTGCCTGCTGACACGGTCATTAAGCATTCGCCTACAGGAGAGATTCACTGGGAGACTCGTTGTCGTGTTCAAGTTGCTGGGACTCACTCATCAACAATTAGCGTTAAAAGTGATGGTGTTGACGAGACGAATCAGGGAACAATAAGTCATATTCTTGTATCTGGTAACCCTTCTAAATTTCTTCAAGGTCATAATATTTTTGGAAGTGATGATATTGTTTCATTGATGTACGACACTTTTTTAAAAATTATTCAATTATTAGATATTACACCTGATGCTAGAGATTTAAAAAAAGTTAAGTGTGGTGACTACGAACTAAAAATAGTCGATATTAACTATTCTTTTGAGTTGCGAAACCGTGCTGACGTTTTAAGTGTTATCCGAGCTATGGAATACAAGTCTAAAACTCGTCACGGAAGACCTTCAATGAAAGGTAGCACTTTATACTGGGGACAATCCTCTGCTCGTTGGGCGTTAAAAACATATTCAAAGGGAGAAGAAATAGAAGCGAAAAACCATCAATTACCTATAGAACTGAAAGATACAAAACTAGCCGAATGGGCAGACAATAAAATGAGAATCGAACTTCGTTTAAAACATAAAGAATTAACCGATTTAAACATATTAAAAGCGAACGATTTATCAATTGAAATAGCCCAGAAATTATTTAAAAAGTATGTCAGGAGAATAGATATGACTGATCAAATAGCATTATCTGACGATAAGCAAATGAGCATTCCGAACCGATTAAGATCAACTTACATTTTATGGAAAAATGGCGATGATTTACGTTCCATACTTCCTAAAGCCACATATTATCGGCATCGAAAAGATATGCGTAATTTTGGTATTAACATCGATTTACGCCAAGACACTAGCCCTAAAAGAAACGTTATCCCTTTAATTCGAATCCTTGAAGCAAAACCTGCACAAATTCCAGAATGGGCCTTTTCTCAGAAATTAATACACCGCTCAGCGACTCGGTGATTTAAGTCGCAAAAAGAGAGTTCGAGCTCTCTTTTCACTTTTCATTATAAAAATCTTCTTTCAAGGACTAAGCAAAATTATTGCTCCGGTTCTGCTTGCACGCGTAGCGTACAACATAATCGGTGCAATAATTTATCTAGTTTGACGGTGTGTAGCGAAGCGATGGCGAGCGAAGTCTCACCCCCTCAAACTAGCGTTATTACCACCGCGTAGCAGGTTGACCGATTACGAAGTAATGATTAAAAATCTCCTAAAAGTCTTTTTCCCTAATCAACCATCTTTTTCAAATTTCCTCAATTATTTTCGCTTTCAAATATTGAAAGAGAGAAATCTAAGCGCCGATTATCTAAAAGAACTTAACCGAAAGTTAGATATCATCGACTTACAGATTGGTCACTTAAACCCTATAAAAATAGACCTTTTTATCATTTCTAAATTCTTAAATGATAATGCAAAAACAATAAGGATGTTTAATCAGTACCGTTCTTTGTTGCATGATATATTTGTTGAAATGATGGATAACGGAATTGTTACCGTCAATATCCCAAAGCTTAAGAAGCCAAAGAAGTACAAAAAAACCAGACAAAGACTATCCATTAAAACCTATCAATTAATTTATCAAGCAAGTCCTCATTGGCTTAAAATCGCCATGAGCTTATCTTTGCAGACTTCTCACGGTCGCCATGAAATAGCGCTTATCAAGTATTCAGATATTTCTCACAGTTATTTGAGAATTCATCGTCAAAAAAATCAGCATAGTGAGGCATCATTCGTTGAAATTCCGATCAGCAATAAGATTAGTGAAACAGTCGATTTGAGTATTGATTCAATTGAAAGTCCATTCATCGTTCATTGTAAACCTATCAAAATCACGAAGACCAGGAGCACATATCAACACCACACCCAAATTACACCAGAGCAGATAACACGAAAATTTAAACGAGTGAGAGATTCTTTGGATTACTTCGATAAAATACCGATGAATAAGCGCCCTACTTTCCACGAGATTCGCGCGTTATCGATTTACTTAGGAGAATTGCAAGGTTGTGATATGAAAGCTAGAGCAGGCCATTCTGACCGTAAAATGACTGAGCGATATATTCGAGGTCATTCCGACATTTGGAATCGTGTTGAAAACGTAGAGATAGAGTTAAAAATTTGGTCGGAATGAGAGGATTTGAACCTCCGACCACTTGTACCCCGACAAACAATCAACCAATGGCGCGCATTCTAAACCAGCTTTGCTTTTTGCACAAATCATTAAATATGCAATGAAGTTTTTTTCTATGAACGATATATAAGAACACCTTATTTTAAGTCATAAAAAAACCGCTCCTGAGAGCGGTTTAGTGTTATTCGATAAACCGAACAACGTTAGCAACCCCGATATTACAGAAATATATCGAAGAATCCAGCACAAATTGTTTTAATTGCTATTTTTACCGATACCACTTGATTAAGGACTCTTAGCCTGACAAAATCACCAAATCATTAACAGAATTTGAAGCCGAACAACGTTAGCGCGCACGCTTCAAACTCCCGAAAAAGGTCGGAAACCTTGGAGGATGATATTATGGTTTTTCGAGTCACATTTCAGTTAAAACCACTAAAATTTCTAATTGAGTGGAAGAAGTAAACAAAAGGGGCTGATTAGCCCCTTTTTTTATATGGAGTTATTTTCTGGCACTGGCGGACTTCATTAATTGCTTCGGTTACACTGCACTTTAGTCCCAAGTTTGGGAATAGCACGAATCAGTAACACGTGCCTCTGTTCCCATATTTGAGACTTTTTAAAATAGATCTGTCCAATTAAGTCTTGGGGGCAAACTTCTCTATAGTGTCTTTACCTGGCATTTTCCAGAAGCCTTTTCCATCATCCGATAGGTATACAAATGTAGAATATATTAGAATTGCTGTGAAGATTCCCAAAAACCATCTAATTATCTTCTGACTCCATAGCAACCAAGTATCTCGACGTTCTGACTTTCTCTCGATTTTACTTATGACGTCTTTTATCTTTGCGCTTTCTATTTTATCATTTGTTTCAGCAATAGCCGCATTTACAATCGATTGCTCATTTGTGACTAATTGCATTAAAATTTCTACAATATCTTCTCTTTTTTTAGTGTTTTTTAGCGTTTCATAAAGGTCTCTTATTTCTGAATATATCAACTCATCTGTACTTTTGGTCGCGTTTTGCATGATACCACTTTCATCAAGCAAGCTATTTATATTAGAGCAGTAGCCTTTTCTTCTCGAGATAACTTTAGCGTATTCTTTAATTATTGTTCCCATGTTAATCCCTCAATTCTGTTTTTCTCAATTTATAACCCACTTACTAATATTTGCTTTTCCAAATCGAATAATGCAACTGCAAAACTTCCATCATCTATTTCATATACAGCTTGTTCAGCTTTAATTTGACTGTCATAAAGAAGTGCTTTTTCTGGAGTTCCAACCCACCCCTTTTTTATCGTGGTGTCTGTTAATTCTAAAGAATGTAAGAATTCATCACGTCCATCATGATGAACTCCAAAACCTATAAAATCAGCATTTTTATCTATTCCTAACTTTATCATTAGGTCATTTATTGTTTTCTTTTTGCGGTTTTCCATATTTATTCCTAGTTGTTTTACTCTTGAGCAGATTCCCATTGCTCTTGCTCTAATTCCGCTTTTTCTTTGTTGTGCTCTTTTATAGCAGCTCTTTTCTGTCCTTCAGCTGAATTCATATCGTCCTCAAAACGTTCGCTCTGTAAAACATTAAGTACATCTGTTGGTGATGTTTTTTTGTGCATTTTCGCCAAGTCATCAGCCATTAAAAATTTATGAACAACATTTATCAATATCGCTTTATCGTTTGGACTCAACATCATCGCTTTATCGAAATAACGTTGTAGTGTTGCTGAGGAACTCGATAACTTACGATCAAATAAAAGATCATCTGCTGAGCATTTAAGGGCAACGCAAAGTTTTTTAATGGTTCCAAGCTCGGGGTTATCAGATTCCCCACGCTCGATTTTTGATATCTGAGTCATACTGACACTAGAAAGCTCTGCTAATTCTGTTTGAGTTAAGTCTTTTGCGCTTCTTAATTTCTTTAAATTACTCTTTAGAGTCATGGTATCCACCTTAAATTGATAATGTATTATCATTTTAACCCCTCTTTTTAACCCTGCATGATTGACTATTCACTTGTGACGAATTATATTCGTCTTTCAAGACTATTGACAGGTTTTTGAAAAGTCAGGCGGAAAGTCTAGTAATACCCGCCTTTTGTCTCATTTTGGGACTAATACTACTAAGGTAACGATATAAATTGATAGATTGGGTTACAGCTGTTTTACCTTGTCGGCATTTTCAATTGCCTGCTGACACGGTCATTAAGCATTCGCCTACAGGAGAGATTCACTGGGAGACTCGTTGTCGTGTTCAAGTTGCTGGGACTCACTCATCAACAATTAGCGTTAAAAGTGATGGTGTTGACGAGACGAATCAGGGAACAATAAGTCATATTCTTGTATCTGGTAACCCTTCTAAATTTCTTCAAGGTCATAATATTTTTGGAAGTGATGATATTGTTTCATTGATGTACGACACTTTTTTAAAAATTATTCAATTATTAGATATTACACCTGATGCTAGAGATTTAAAAAAAGTTAAGTGTGGTGACTACGAACTAAAAATAGTCGATATTAACTATTCTTTTGAGTTGCGAAACCGTGCTGACGTTTTAAGTGTTATCCGAGCTATGGAATACAAGTCTAAAACTCGTCACGGAAGACCTTCAATGAAAGGTAGCACTTTATACTGGGGACAATCCTCTGCTCGTTGGGCGTTAAAAACATATTCAAAGGGAGAAGAAATAGAAGCGAAAAACCATCAATTACCTATAGAACTGAAAGATACAAAACTAGCCGAATGGGCAGACAATAAAATGAGAATCGAACTTCGTTTAAAACATAAAGAATTAACCGATTTAAACATATTAAAAGCGAACGATTTATCAATTGAAATAGCCCAGAAATTATTTAAAAAGTATGTCAGGAGAATAGATATGACTGATCAAATAGCATTATCTGACGATAAGCAAATGAGCATTCCGAACCGATTAAGATCAACTTACATTTTATGGAAAAATGGCGATGATTTACGTTCCATACTTCCTAAAGCCACATATTATCGGCATCGAAAAGATATGCGTAATTTTGGTATTAACATCGATTTACGCCAAGACACTAGCCCTAAAAGAAACGTTATCCCTTTAATTCGAATCCTTGAAGCAAAACCTGCACAAATTCCAGAATGGGCCTTTTCTCAGAAATTAATACACCGCTCAGCGACTCGGTGATTTAAGTCGCAAAAAGAGAGTTCGAGCTCTCTTTTCACTTTTCATTATAAAAATCTTCTTTCAAGGACTAAGCAAAATTATTGCTCCGGTTCTGCTTGCACGCGTAGCGTACAACATAATCGGTGCAATAATTTATCTAGTTTGACGGTGTGTAGCGAAGCGATGGCGAGCGAAGTCTCACCCCCTCAAACTAGCGTTATTACCACCGCGTAGCAGGTTGACCGATTACGAAGTAATGATTAAAAATCTCCTAAAAGTCTTTTTCCCTAATCAACCATCTTTTTCAAATTTCCTCAATTATTTTCGCTTTCAAATATTGAAAGAGAGAAATCTAAGCGCCGATTATCTAAAAGAACTTAACCGAAAGTTAGATATCATCGACTTACAGATTGGTCACTTAAACCCTATAAAAATAGACCTTTTTATCATTTCTAAATTCTTAAATGATAATGCAAAAACAATAAGGATGTTTAATCAGTACCGTTCTTTGTTGCATGATATATTTGTTGAAATGATGGATAACGGAATTGTTACCGTCAATATCCCAAAGCTTAAGAAGCCAAAGAAGTACAAAAAAACCAGACAAAGACTATCCATTAAAACCTATCAATTAATTTATCAAGCAAGTCCTCATTGGCTTAAAATCGCCATGAGCTTATCTTTGCAGACTTCTCACGGTCGCCATGAAATAGCGCTTATCAAGTATTCAGATATTTCTCACAGTTATTTGAGAATTCATCGTCAAAAAAATCAGCATAGTGAGGCATCATTCGTTGAAATTCCGATCAGCAATAAGATTAGTGAAACAGTCGATTTGAGTATTGATTCAATTGAAAGTCCATTCATCGTTCATTGTAAACCTATCAAAATCACGAAGACCAGGAGCACATATCAACACCACACCCAAATTACACCAGAGCAGATAACACGAAAATTTAAACGAGTGAGAGATTCTTTGGATTACTTCGATAAAATACCGATGAATAAGCGCCCTACTTTCCACGAGATTCGCGCGTTATCGATTTACTTAGGAGAATTGCAAGGTTGTGATATGAAAGCTAGAGCAGGCCATTCTGACCGTAAAATGACTGAGCGATATATTCGAGGTCATTCCGACATTTGGAATCGTGTTGAAAACGTAGAGATAGAGTTAAAAATTTGGTCGGAATGAGAGGATTTGAACCTCCGACCACTTGTACCCCGAACAAGTGCGCTACCAGGCTGCGCCACATTCCGATTTTTGACTTTAATTGCTATCTTCTACTTTTTCGAGGCGTGATACTACCCGAATTTAAAAAGTTTGCAATAGGTTAAAGGTGTATTTAATTAAGTTTTAGTTTTAAGCGGCTAATATTTTCAAAACACCTTCTAAATCAGTAATAATTGCTTGGATCGCTTTAGGATCAGTTGATTCATTGTCAGATTCTAATTGCAACCTTG
>Ga0307492_10001181_pt1 | contig 10829 bp, 8 predicted proteins | sample SI3LmetaG_FD_202365 | JGI IMG/M metagenome (GOLD analysis project Ga0307492, IMG submission 202365) | Sea-ice brine microbial communities from Beaufort Sea near Barrow, Alaska, United States - SI3L | ecosystem: Environmental > Aquatic > Marine > Coastal | place: USA: Alaska | collected 2017-05-06
TCTTTGTCTTTAATACTCAGTTTTTCATCTTTGTAGTAATTATTAAAAATATCTTCTATTACAGTTGGTAGGACATTATAGAAATTTTTTAGTGCATCTTGTTCTCCAGTAACAAGTGTATAGAAACTTGCACCATCAATTTTTCTAATGTTCTCATTCTCCGGACACTTGGCTCCTTTATCTTTATCTGAAGGTACAAATAACTCATCTGACCGTCTAGGTCTTTTGGGAATGATATTAACAAAATATGCCTTATACCCTCTGTAGTTACTCGCTTTTGGCATGATAAGTCTTTCAAATGAATAATATTGGTCGGCTAACTTCCCACCAGTTACTGTATTATATTTATTTTTCACTTCGGCTATTATTTGTTGTTCTTCGCAAATTAAATCTACAACATTGCCAACACCTAAATCTTTCCAGCCGGTTGCATAGCCCAATATTTTCTGGTGTAATTCGCCAACATGGTTTTGTAGTGTTTTTTGGCATTGTCTGATGGTCTCAGAATTTTTCCATGTTTCATGGTCAACACTAAACGCAGCAGCTTCAAATAGTGAACCGAAGGGATCAATTACATTTTTGGTGAATTTTTTTTCAGCTTCTTTTTTTCTTTTAATGCCAACATCTAAGACTGATTTCACAACTTCAGTTAAATTATTATCTGATATGTATGTTAAATAACTCATATACTCCCAATTTCCTTATTATTAATAAACTACTACTAAGTAAATCTAATCAAGCCCTGCTTGTATGATGAAGATCAGCGTAACAGATCTAAAGCTTTCTTTCTTAACTAGTCAGTAACATTTAATTATTCTAAATATCTTAATGTAAGATAGACTCATATTTATTTTATCTCAAATATCTCTCTGGGCTCCTTCTCCTTCAAATATTCCATTAACTAATTTACCGTCATAAACAGATCCATCGGGTAGAACTGCAAAATGTGTGGTATCAGGGGAAAAATTAACACCACTAAAGAGTTAGCGAGAATACCTACGAAAAATGAGAATAAAACGACTAGTTTTTGATTATCCATAAATTATGAGTATTCCTTATCACATGAGATTATCTTTTAGCAACAACTTGAGATTGTTTGCAAATATTGAGTCTTAATATTATAAAATGAAATTTACTTCAACCATTTATCCTGTTTCACTCTTGAAGGTAATAATATATTAGTAATTGAATTTAATAGGTTTTGTTGGCCTGGTGAAATGTCACTATCGATTTTTGCAATACGAGTCACCAAAGCGATAGTTGAGTCCGCTTGCTCTGAAGAAAAAAGTTCTTCTGAAGTTGACAATACTTTTCCTATATTCTTGATAAAATTATTCTCTGATTGTAAAATATAGGATGTGGATGCAAATAATTCCTTTGCTTTATTTGAATCTAAACTAAATTCACTAGAAAAAATATTTAATATTTCGCTCTTATGCTCCCTACTAATTTCTCCCTCAAGCTTTGCTATACCCAACATCAGCGCGGCAGCTACTTCCATAGAATTGTTGAGAGTATATAAAGGGTTTTCTGAATACTTTTTTTTCTATTGATTCCTCCGTTGCCAATGAAACGGGTTTAAAGAACTTAATCTAAACCCCGAACGCTCTAAACTGTTTAGTGCCCAAAAAAGACCCGCTATGGCAGTTATCAATCCAATTATAATATGCATATTTCTTCGCCTAAATTTTCTTTAATTAAGAATTTTTTTATTGATAAATTAGCCTGAACCACGTTCTATTCATAGGTTGATAATCGCTGAACTGGACAGAGCAAAGAAAGACTTGAACCACGATATCTTTTGATTATTGATTATTGATTATTGAGCTCATCGAACTTAGCCGCCATAGTAGGGTTCTTATTGGTTAATTTTTTGACGGTTAGGTCATCGGCTTTGTTGTTGGCTAGTCGGAGATTGTTTTCAGAACCAAGTAGCGCATCTTTGGTCTTCTGGAGGTGATCGATAGTTTTGTCGATCTCTTGGATGGCGGTTTTAAATTTCTTAGATGCTAGTTCGTAGTTGCGAGCGAAACCAGTCCTAAACGCATCAAGTTCGCTTTCAAAGTTTGTAATATCAACGTTCTGTTCTTTCATTATCGCGAGCTCAGTTTTGTATTTCAGTGAGTTCTGCGCAGCATTTCTCAACAATGTAATCATCGGAATAAAAAATTGCGGTCGGATCACATACATCTTTTGATAACGGTGGGACACGTCAACAATGCCCGAGTTGTAAAGCTCGCTATCAGACTCAAGAAGCGATACCAGGACAGCATATTCACACTGTTTTTCATTACGATCCTTGTCGAGCTCTTTAAGAAAATCTTCATTTTTCTTCTTGGTCGCTGTTTCATCATTTTCATTCTTCATTTCAAACATGATCGACACGGTTTCAGTACCCGCCTCATCTGCGTCGCGAAAAATATAATCCCCTTTGCTGCCAGTTCGTGCGTCGTTGTCTTTTTCAAAATAGGCTTTAGGGAACGCAGTTGCTCGAATACGATTGAACTCGGTTTCGCAGTGTATCTCAAGAGTTTCCCCAACCATCTTGGTTGACTGGCGTGCCTTCATATCGCGTAAACGTTCAATCTCCAGTTCACGATCCTTGATTTGAGTTTCGTACTTATCCTTGAGCGACTTCTCAGAGAGTTGCTTCTCAAGTGTTGTTCTATCAAGTTCACTTTGCAGTTGATTGCGCCCTTTCTCAGCGTTATTAGTCGCTTCCGCGACTGCGTGCTTTTGTGCAACTTCATTAGCGTTGAGCTTTGCCTTTAGCTCTTGAATTTGTGTATCTTTTTTAGCAGTGGTCTCTTGAAGTTGGTTTGAGTGATTGGCCTCAGTTAACGCCGAAGCATTTTGATTATCTTGCTTAGCCTGCATTACTTCATTGGCAAATGCATCGCGTTCCTTTTCAACCACTTTAAGCGCCTCACTCACAGCAAGTTGTTGCGATAGTTCACCAGCGTCTAACTTTGCCTTCAAAGCTTGAATCTCAGTGTCCTTGTCTGCTGCAGTTTTTAGCATTTGGCTGCTGGCTTTTTCCTTAGCAAGCTGAACAGCATTTACTTTATCTTTCTCAGCTAGCTCAAGCCTATCGTGCAACTGCTGCTCAAATTCGCTATCGTGAACCTGTTTCAGAATGTCTGCATACCCAGCTTCGTCAATCTTGAAAGCTTTTTTACAATGGGGACAGGTGACTTCGTGCATGACTATTGTTCCTCTACTTTGGCAATTTGCCTAGTTGGGTATAATACCTTGTATATTTATTTCCTTAAAGACTATTTTTTCACGTCAAAAACAGGCTTGATTTTTTATCTAAAGCCTTATTATAAAAGGAATGTGATTAGTCTGAACGTCACAATTGCTTGTTTGAATAAACATAACGCTCTTGTGCGATATTGACCTAAACCGGGGTGTCTGATTTTAGTTTAACTTTTCATTAACATATTAATAACGCGACCTGACCAGTTTTCCTTTCTGTAATCGCCTCGACACGGTTCTTTCCATAAATAATTTCCATGGCATTATGAATATGCGTGGACGCATGGTAAAAATCCAAAACGCATTCACCTTCTTTAATTTCATCGTTCAAGAATGTCCAATTATCTCTCGCGCCATCGGCAATTTTAATCATTTTAAGATCAGGCCTGAGTTTTTTGATCTGTTCAAATTGCATCGCCAATTGTGATTTCAATGTTTTCTTTTTATGCTCCGGCATTCTGGCTAGAAACCGAGTACATAACAGTTCGCCTTCTTTATCGAAAAAGCTGACAGTCCCACAGCAGGCCTCACACCAGCGAGAATCACCTGGGAGTACTTGTGCATAACGAGTTGAAATCATGACGCCATCCAGTGAAATAGCGCAAATAGTGGCCTTGGAAGGGATATCAAAAACATCGAATAATTTTTTCTCCAAAGTGAGCCGGTTCGTTTCCCAGTGCTCATTGTGTTTTTTGGGGAGTCGATCTAAGCTACTTTTTGAGGGAGACATTAACCCAAACTCTTTAAATATTTGCTCGCACTCGGACGGTGTATTTAAGCTGACTAAATGGAGTGCTTGTTTGGCCGCTTGAGGTGTCCAAAAACCTTCAACGAGACCGGCATTAAGTTCCATGGGGCAATAAGTTGGACCATTGCGTACTGTGCGATATAAAGTTCGCTTCAGCGTCACTTCACCGGCTAATGTCATATAAACTTTATTATTCCGAGAACTCCTTTTGAATGATTTCTCGCCAGATATAAAAGAAGGATAGTCCCAGTCATATTGCTCAAGTAATTTAGCCATACATTGTCGCTCAGCTTCGGCAAATTTTTGATGAAGCTCAATTTCTAATATTGCAAAAGCCTCTTCTTTTGTTTTTTTACAGAGCAACTTCACAGAATCGGATAATTCTGTGAATAATTTTGAAGTTGATATTGCAGCGGTTGTCTGAGCATGAGATAGTGACATGGAAAGCACCTTTGTAAATGAAATTAATTTTTTTTTTGTCAAAACAAAGTGTGCTTTTTTTATGCGTGTAATTCTGTGAACCTTTGATCAAAATTGACAAACAATTCATCGTAAGTGATTGATTTTATGCGCTGAGACAGATCTACACCCCATTGAGAATGATTTTTTAATTATGATTCAATTGATCTGGAAACAGTCAACCAACGTTTTTAATAAAATGTTTTTTAAACATCGCTTTGAAGGCAATTTATTTCCTCAACCCATTTACCTGAGCCAAAAACCAATATTAGAAAAATATAACGGCAAACCTCTATCAGATAATAATTTAAAATAAATTAATAATGCTCACATTGATGCTTAAAAAATCCGAGTGAAGCATTAAAAAAATTCATTGAGAGTACAGGGTTGTACACTCAACACTTTTTAAAAATAATGACTACTGATGTCACCACAATGCCAACAAAAACGACAAAGTCTATAGAACATAAAAATAAAAACGCTTAGGCTCTATTAACCTTAAATAACTTACAACAAATAAAAGATGTCCTTAATCTTTATCACTTATATGAATTTAATGAACAACAACTCAATATACTGATTGATCATTTAGTTGATTCAGGAGATGTCCAAATTATTTAAATAAATATTAGCTTAACAGAACCATTCATTTGGCCGTCTGTCATTTACATATTTAAGTTACGGACAAATACAGACAATCACAATCTTTCCTTATTTCAACCTTATTATCTCCTCTATCGTGCCGTAAGCTACTACTACAACATTCACATAATAGAGATTTAAAAATGTATTACTTTAACTCTACAAAAAGACCTTTCTACATGACAGCCATTACATCATTATTTTTTATACTCTTTTTTATAGGGTGTAGTTCATCATCAAATGACGAATTCGAGACTGTCATTGTTATTGAAAACAATGCACCGGTTGCCAATAATGATAACGCCACCACCACCAGTAATGTAGCAATCACGATTGAGTTATTTGCGACAGATAACAATGGAGATACTCTGATATACAGTATTGATTCCCAACCAGAAAATGGTGCAACCAGTTTAACGGGAGCAACCGTTACTTACACACCAACCACTGATTTTATCGGTGAGGACTCATTGACCTTTACAGCCAATGATGGACAAGTTGATTCCAACATTGCCACCATTTCTATTACCATTAATGAAGCACTAGCCATGACAACATTATCTGATGGAACAGAAGTTTCTACTTTGGCGTTAATAAGTCTTGGCGATCAAGTTTATAACGATACTAATTTATCATCCCCCATTGGACAAGCCTGTGCGAGTTGCCACGGTTTAAGCAACGGTTTTGATGAACCTAATGATACAAACCCAACATCTATTGGAGCAGATCTGGTTAGTTTTGGTGGTAGAAATTCGCCAACAGCCAGCTACGCTGCTCACATACCGAATGCTCAAATGCAAAATGGGCCTGGTGGCGTTGAGCTTATTGGTGGTTTATTTATAGATGGGCGTGCGCTTAATTTAGAAGAACAAGCCAAAGGACCATTTTTAAATCCTATAGAAATGGGTAATGCGAGCGAAGCAGATGTTATTACAAAAATTTCCTCTTCAAGCTACGCGTCAGAATTTGAAACATTATTTGGCAATGATATTTTAGCTGATAGTGAACGTTCTTATAATTACTTGGCTGATGCGATTGCCGCATTTGAAAGAACTGAGCTATTTTCACCTTTCACTTCTAAATTTGATCAAGTACAAGCCGGAACTACCATTTTTACTGCAGCAGAACAAAGAGGTCAAGATTTATTTAGAAACAAAGGTGATTGCGAAAGGTGCCACAGAGATAATGCAAATGTTATTGTTTTTTCAGACTTCTCATATAAAAACATTGGTGTACCCAGCAATCCTTTACTACCAGCATTTATGAATGATGCTTCTTTTATTGATTTAGGTTTAGGGGCTGAAAGTGGTGATAACCGTAATAACGGACAATTTAGAGTTTCTAATTTGAGAAACATCTCTATTACAGCGCCATATATGCACAACGGTGTTTTCAACACATTAAGAGAAGTGATTGAGTTCTATAATACTCGTGACACCACTTTTTCTGATGCACCAGAAGTTACTCAAAACGTTGATCAAGGTGGCCTAATTGGTGAACTTAACTTAACCAACAATGAAGTTGATGACTTAATTGCTTTTATGAATACTTTCACCGATCAATAGTAGGAATATTTTTCAATGATCAACTTTATAACATTAATATAAACTAGAATTGGCTCAGGGAATGAGCTCGGCAGAAGTTGTTAGTACAACGAATATAATCGTTATGATTTTCTGAAAACCCTTTGTTATGAGCTCTTATTTGTACTTTCATCTTCAACCACTAAAATCATTTTGACTAGCCTTTAATTAATCGTTTTTTTTGAAAAGAACAACCAAACCAGTAATCACTATTCCACTGTTTCATATTTATAACCCACACCATAAACAGAATGAATTGAATCAATATTAAAGTTAATCGCCACTAATTTTTTTCTGATTTTTTTAATATGGCTATCAATCGTTCTATCATTAACAATATGCTGCTCAGTATAAATACTGTCCATTAATTGACCTCTTGAAAAGATATGACTAGGTCTATCAACCAGCTTTTTTAATAAGTTAAATTCTACTTTGGTTAAAACACATGCACTTCCCTTAAATATAACTTTTAGTTTACTTTCCTCAAGTTTAAGTTCTTGCCCTTGTTGTATATTTTCTTTTGTCGGTTCAGAATTCAGTGTTGCTCTTCGCAGTACAGCTTTAACTCGGGCAACCATTTCTCTTGGGCTAAATGGTTTACAAACATAATCATCAGCACCAATTTCAAGCCCTAATAAGCGGTCAATTTCTTCGACTCTTGCGGTTGTTATAATAATAGGTAGGTTGGATGTTTTTCTGATGCTTTTACAAATATCCATTCCATCCTTACCAGGTAACATTAAATCAAGTAATACTAAATCACAGTTATTACTGCTAAGCCAACTTTCTACTTCATCTCCCCTCGTTAATATGACCGTTTCATAATAGGCAAGGCTCAAATAATCAGCAAACAGCTTTGCAAGTTTTGCTTCATCTTCAACAATTAATATTTTTGCCATGCTGATTATTCCTATATCATTGGTAATTTTATTCTAAACTCAACACCACCCAATCCTGAATGATACGCTTCAATTGAACCATTATGTGCTTCAACGATGCTTTTACTAATAGATAATCCCAAACCTGAGCCGCCTGAGTTTCTATTACGAGATGATTCTGCTCGATACAATCTTTCGAACAATTGAGCTAATTGTTGATCGTTTACACCAGGCTCAGAGTCAGCCCAAACAATCACAACCTGCTTTTTTTCAACTTTATATCGAATATCAAGCACACCCTCTTTATCACTATATAATAAACTGTTGTTGAATAAATTCATAAATAGCTGCGTTAACCTTAGTTGATCCGCTGAAACAAATATGCTTTTAGTTAAAACATGATGCTCAATAATAAACTGATGTTTTTTGATTAAAGAAGCTTCGACTAAAAAGACATCTTGTATTAAATCCATTAAATTAATTTTTTCAAATCGATAGGATAAAGCACCACTATCTGACAGTGATAATTCATGTAAGTCATTAATCAATTTACTTAGGCGGATAATTTCTTGATGTAAAGAATTCACTAATTCAATATTAGTCTCTCTCACACCATCTTGAATCGCCTCTATTTCACCTTGTAATATTGCCACTGGAGTTCTTAATTCATGGGAAATATCAGCAATCCAATGTTTCCTTGCGGTTAGATTTTTATCAAGCGATTTTACTAAACGATTAAAATCTTGTGACAACTCACCAATTTCGTCCATTGATTCTATTTTTATTTGTGTTGAATATTCACCTTTTGCAACAGCTTTTGTCGCATTTTTTATTCGTTGAATGGGTTTTACAAAACGCCTAGCCAATTCAAGTGTAATCAATGCAGAAATAGCAATCACTAATAACAAAGACCAACTTAAGTTCTCTTTTAATTTTTGAATGAAAATTTGGTCTAATGCTGAGGTTATTTCATTCGTTATTTCATAGCCAACAAAACCAACAATATTTCCTTGTACTCGAATTTCAATCCACTTAACATTAAGGTTTTCAAACGCTCGACCAACAATCATTTGTTTTTGTAAGTCAGCTAAAAATATTTTTTTTGCTGGCTCCATGTCTTGGGGAGGTCTTTCACCATTAAAGCGGGGACCAGCTCGTCCTCTTTTTTCTGGAGGGGAATGAGGTCGGTTTTCATTTTTTTTCAGTCTATTGGGTGGTTCAGGTGGAGGAAATTCGCCAGATCTATCTCTTCTAAGCCTGCTCTCTCTTGATTGATTATTTTCAGTTTGGTCTTGGCTTTTATCTTGAAAACGGCTTTTTTGATTACTCTTACCAATCGGACGGTTAATGCCTCTTTCATTAATGGCTTTTTTTATAAAAAACTCATCCATTAGATCACGCCAATAACGGTTGCGAGGTCCTTCTAACCATTCCCAACTTTCATGATCTTTAAACTGTTCCGATAAAGCTTGCACTAAAGGAGCTAGCTCCTTCTCACGCTTTGCATCTAAATACTCTTTAAAACTTAAATTAAAAGACCAGTTACTGAGTAAATATAAGCCCGCTACCACAATAATATTGGCAAGTAGCATGGCAAAAAATACCTTATCTCTTATTTTAAGTCTCATTTATACGACTAGCTAGGTTTAACATGAGTGATGTCCTAAGAATAATTTTATAACTGTTAGATCACGCTTATCATAGCTTATTTTATCAAAACAATGTGCAAGCAATATGAACCAACGATCAATGAAAGATCCATTTATTGTTTCAATATGAAGAACAGTCAATTCAATTATCAACTGTTTAACATTAAAAATTAAACAGTAGAATTAAACACTTATCATCATTAAAAGAAATAACTTGGAGAATAATATGGATTCAAAAAAATTTTATTAATTATTTCCAGCGCTCGGCTTGAAGGTTCTGTCACACGTAAGATATCTAATATAACCGCTAAGCTACTGCAAAATAATCAAGGTTCACAAATAGTTGAACGTGAATTAATAAAAGGCTTACCTTTTATTAACGAACAATGGATAGGAGCGACCTTTACCCCAATTGAAAAACGAACATCTTTACAGCATGATGCATTAAGTTTTTCAGATGTCCTTGTCAACGAGCTTGAGCAAGCAGCAACTATTATCATTACTAGTCCAATTTATAACTTTAGCATTCCCGCCGTATTAAAGGCATGGATCGATTTAACTGCAAGAGCACAATTAAGCTTTAAATACGCCGAAAACGGCCCCATAGGTTTACTTAAATATAAAAAAGTTTAACTCATTATTGCATCAGGAGGCTTACAAATAGGCAGTCCTATGGATTTTGCATCACCTTATTTAAAGCAAGTATTAGCTTTTATTGGCATAACCGATGTGACCATTATTGATTCTTCCACGATAAATCATTCTAGAGATAAAGATCAGGACACGCCTGAATCTCAAATTTCATTATTATTAAATTCAGAGAACTTGAACCTAAAGGATAAAATATGAACCAAATACGAACAATAACAAAAATCATTAACGGAATATCTGCTTCCGACGGTGATGGCGTTCAGCTAAAAAGGATTATTGGCTCACCTTATTTAGAAATGTTAGACCCGTTTTTGCTCTTTGATGCGTTTGGTTCAGATAAACCACAAGACTATAACGGTGGCTTCCCCTCCCATCCGCATAGAGGCTTTGAAACAGTCACCTATATGTTAGAAGGAAAGATGCGACATAAAGACAGCGCAGGTAATGAAGATGTTATCAATTCAGGCGGAATACAATGGATGACGGCTGGTAGAGGTATTATTCACTCTGAAATGCCAGAACAAGAACAAGGTTTATTAGCAGGGTTTCAGTTGTGGGTCAATTTACCAGCATCGCATAAAATGATTGAACCTCGCTATCAAGAAAATTCACAATCAGAAATCCCCAGTGAAACTAGAGGCGCAAATTCAAGTAACATCATCAGCTTAAAGGTCATTGCAGGAACTACCATTAAAGGTACTCATGGTGTGATAAAAAATGACTTTGTTGACCCCATCTATTGGGATATAAAGTCCGCTGAAAATACTGTTTTTGAAGATGTAATACCACCAATGCATAATGCCTTTATATACACCATAGAAGGCAAGAAATATTCGTGACAAGAAATATTCGTGACAGTCACAATATAGCCAATATCCCACACAATTCATAGCCATTTTCTTACAGTAACGAACGAAGAATAATTATTTCATCCCTTTTACCAAGTAATTTTATCAATTGA
>Ga0307492_10001182_pt1 | contig 10828 bp, 9 predicted proteins | sample SI3LmetaG_FD_202365 | JGI IMG/M metagenome (GOLD analysis project Ga0307492, IMG submission 202365) | Sea-ice brine microbial communities from Beaufort Sea near Barrow, Alaska, United States - SI3L | ecosystem: Environmental > Aquatic > Marine > Coastal | place: USA: Alaska | collected 2017-05-06
GGCAATGATTTATAGCTTGCTCGAAATTAATAATATTGGGTCAATGGTAAAAGATAGCTTGAAATTGAAAAATTCATCCCAATAATGGGCGAAGTTTTTAACGCCCTATGGTTATTTATAGCCAGTAGTTTGATACGGGGCATTTATAGCAGCGAAGGTTGGCAGCAATATCGCTTGCCTAGGAAGCTGTGATGATCCAAGTTAAATTCCAACCTCACACCGATACATTACTAATTTTGAGAATAATTTGAAAACTGATGCGTTTTCTCGGTTACGAACCGAGTGGCTTGGCAATGTACGCCCCGATATTTTAGCTGGACTGGTTGTCGCGTTGGCGCTCATACCTGAGGCCATTGCATTCTCCATCATTGCTGGTGTGGACCCCAAGGTGGGTTTATATGCTTCTTTCTCGATTGCCGTGATTGTGTCGATAACCGGTGGCCGTCCTGGCATGATTTCAGCAGCAACAGCTGCCACTGCGGTATTAATGGTGACCTTGGTCAAGGATCATGGGCTGGAATACCTGCTTGCCGCGACTGTGCTTGCGGGCCTATTGCAAGTTGTTGCCGGCCTGTTGAGGCTTGGATATGTCATGAAGTTTGTTTCCAGGTCAGTCATGACTGGTTTTGTGAATGCCCTCGCTATACTCATTTTTATGGCGCAGTTACCAGAGTTGATTCATGTACCCTCGCTAACTTACATTCTAGTGGCTGCAGGGTTGGGGATTATTTATTTATTGCCTCTCGTGACAAAAGCAGTTCCATCACCTTTAATTTGTATTTTGGTGTTAACCTCATTGTCAATGTGGCTGGGTTGGGATATTCGGACGGTTGGCGATATGGGTGAACTACCCTCAACGTTACCCATCTTTCTAATCCCCCAAATTCCATTCAACCTCGAAACGCTGATGATTATTTTACCTTACTCAGCAGCTGTTGCTGCGGTTGGACTACTAGAATCATTAATGACTGCGTCGATAGTGGATGAGTTAACCGATACCACGAGTGATAAAAACCGAGAGTGTATCGGCCAGGGTATTGCCAATACAGCCACTGGTTTTATTGGTGGCATGGCTGGTTGTGCGATGATTGGCCAATCGATGATTAATGTTAAGTCCGGTGGTCGAGGTCGTTTATCGACTTTCTGCGCAGGCATATTCTTGCTCATAATGATTGTTTTTCTGGGTGACTGGGTTAAGCAAATCCCGATGGCAGCGCTCGTCGCGATTATGATTATGGTTTCTATAGGCACCTTTAGCTGGTCATCTATTAGAGACTTGAGGCATCATCCACGCAGTTCTTCAATAGTCATGATAGTGACTGTGAGCGTCGTTGTGACGACCCATAATTTGGCATTAGGTGTGCTTGCCGGTGTTTTGTTTTCGGGTCTGTTCTTTGCGTGGAAAATTTCGCAGGTATTTCGAATTACATCGAAGCTTTCAGATGATGGCATGTCACGTAGATATTTAGTCGAGGGTCAATTATTCTTCGCCTCTGCCAATGAATTCTCGACCTCATTTGATTTTAAAGAAGCACTCGAAAATGTCATAATCGATGTGAGTAATGCGCATATATGGGATATATCCAGTGTCACTGCGTTAGATATGGTGGTCTTGAAATTCCGCCGAGAAGGTGCAGAGGTGGAAATAGTGGGGCTAAACGAAGCCAGTGAAACCATCGTTGATAAGTTAGGTGAGCACGATAAACCAGGCGCTTTAGAGCGTTTATTGGGGCACTAAGTAATGAATTCAGAACCGACGAATGTAATGACTAAAATAATGGCAATGGTCGATGGCTCGATCTATGCGGAAAGTGTTTGTGATCATACGGCATGGCTTGCTCAAAAAACCAATGCATCGGTCGATTTAGTGCATGTTCTGGCAGGCCAGCAAAGGGCTTCTGATGATGCATCTAACTTAAGTGGCAGTATTGGATTCGGCGCCAGAACTACTTTAATGGAAGAGCTCGTTGAGCTTGATGCTCAAAAAGCCAAGCTGTCGCATAAAATAGGCCGCGCGATTCTTGATGAGGCAAAAGTCAGAATGCACGAAGATGGCATCGAATCAGTCACCACTCGTTTGCGGCATGGTGAAATTGTAGAGACAGTCGAAGAAAGTGATCAGGACACCGACATGATTGTTATTGGTAAACGAGGTATTGCCGCAGAACACGATATGGTGCATCTAGGTATTAATCTTGAGAATGTTGTTCGTTCTAGTAAAAAGCCTGTGCTGGTTGCATCGCGAGTTTTCAAGCCTATCAACCGATTACTAGTTGCCTTTGACGGTGGTAAAAGTGTGAGTAAGGCAATCGATCATTTAGCTAATAACGCTGCTTTCAAGGATATTGAATGTCAATTATTGGCGGTTGGTTCGGAGACTTCTAAAGGAGGGCAGAAGATTCAGCTAGCCGCTCAACAGCTGCGTGAAGCTGGATTGTCAGTTAATGCCGATACTGAGCAGGGGCAACCTAAAGAAGTTATATCACGACATGTTGAATCCGACGGCTTCGATTTGCTCGTAATGGGTGGCTATGGCCATTCACATATCCGAAATATGTTCGTTGGCTCGACAACATCGGCGATGCTTGCATCCTGTAAAATTCCGGTTTTATTGTTCCATTAATTACGATTAGTCTCAGAGTTTAAATAGACGGTAATGCTTGATTTTTGCTTATGTAATACTCCGTTAGAGTTAAGCAATTGATGTCAAAAACACTCTATCTATCCTATGCCTTAATCATTGTCGCCGGGGCCATTTGGGGTGGAGTTTTTTCACTGATACTAGTGGCGACATCAGAGGGCGCCCATCCACTGGGGATTACAGCCTGGCAGGTGGTGATTACAGCAGCGTTATTTGTTGCTTACCGCGTGATTGCAAAAAAACCGATTGTTCGCCGAATCAATTTTGTTCACTATGCAGTGCTCGCAGTTGTTGGTATTTCACTTCCTAGTTTGTCTTATTATTATGCAGCCTCCCATCTGACTGCTGGGATTTTGTCGATTAGCATTTCAGTCATACCGGTTTTCAGCTATATGATTATGCTGATGCTGAAACTTGAAAGAGTCGTCATAAAGCGAGTTTTTGGTATTTTTATCGGCATGATAGCCATCTTGTTATTAGTGATTCCTGATCAAGGTTTGGCCAGTGAGGATGCTAACCTGTGGATTCTATTGGCAGTGTTTTGCGCATTTAGCTACGCAGTCGAAGGCGTTTATATCGAACATAAAGTCGATACGAAGATTGATGTGACCGAGCTACTATGTGGATCAAATATAGTTGCGGCCTTTGTGATGCTGCCGGTGAGCTTGTGGTTAGGCGTGTCCGAACCGGCCACATGGCTTATGACAACTGCCGGTTATGGCGTGATTGGGGCGTCAATCGGCAGTGGTATTGCCTATGCGCTGTATTTTTATAGCATCAAAATTGCGGGTGCAGTATTCACTAGTCAATGTGCCTATATCATCACTATTTCGGGAGTGGTTTTAGGTATTATATTTCATGGCGAGCAACATAGTATCTGGATCTGGATTGCTGTTGCTGTCTCTCTAGTTGGACTCGCCTTAGTGAAACCTGTTGGTCATGTTAATTAGCCATGTTCGTTAGTAATGCCGCCTTTTTACCGCTTATTTATCGAAGTCGATTAAAATTCTCATTTAACCTAGTATCTTCCTTATGAACAAAGAAGTCCTTAGGCGTATTTCGCCGTTTATCGTAGTCGCTATGTTGGGATCAGCGGCGCTTGTTTATTTTATTCTTATTTCATCGAATGATGACGTGGTGGCGAAACAGAGCTTGACCTCGATCAATGGTACTCTTGAGGATATTGGCTGTAAAAAAAACCGCAAGGCACATAGTTTGAAAATGGCCGAATCGGCTTTTTGGCTAAGCTTTGCTGTTGCGGGTATTGACTGTAGTGACGCCAAAAAAAACTGGGCACTGGGTCTCCCAGTACAAAGTTTGTTTCAGGGCAGATTAGAGCAGGAGCCCGTTATTTATGACCTTGTTATCGATGGTCGGCAAATCTTTAGTTATCAGGACTCAGTCGATGCGGGTTATGAAATTCAGAAGAACCTTTTGTATTTTGTCTTGTTGCAATGGTTTTTTGTCGTCGGTTTGTATGTTAAAGGAGTCGTAGACGCTCGAAAATCGAGTTAAATGCAGCTGCTTTTCAGGGCGTAAGCATATCGAATTCGGCAAAAATAATTTTATAAACTTCAGCCTTAAATCGCGTCGTGTGGTCGATTAGCCATTCGGGCGTTACCCAGTCAAACTGGGTGAATTCTCTATCCTGAGTTTTGGTGGCATCTGGCAATGACCCATTATATTCCAGTAAAAACCACTTTTGGCGTTGGCCTATATATAAAACGCCTTCTTTTTTTACAGGCTCTCTAAACTGATAGCTTAACCATTTGTCATGCTCTTTGAGTACTCGAGTCTGCTCTGGCAATATGCTGGTTTCTTCGAATAATTCTCGGTGCATTGCTTGAAGCGTAGTTTCACCCTGGTCCATGCCACCCTGGGGCATCATCCATTCGCCACGATAATTGAATGCTTCCCCAGCTAGTACCCGTCGATTATTATCGACCAACATAATACCAACGTTGGGGCGATAATCGGGGTTGTTAATCAGGTTGAATTGAGTATTCACCACATTAAGTCATCAGGTATTTGATAGTCTGCATAGGCATCATCTTCGATTTCGCTAGACGGCTCTTTATCATTCAATTGAACGATATAGGCACTATCGCGTTGGGCGATTTTTTCTGCGATGGCAGCAGGCACTACTTCAAACTTTTCAGGCTGGTTGCCTAATAACGTTACAATGGCCAATCGTCCTCGACTGAGGTGGTCCTGCATTTCGCTAGTAACGTGGATGTGTTTGACCTTTGTTTCGTAAACAAAACGATAATGAATATCACCTTTGCCAGCATTTATTTTATTGAGCTCAATCAATTGCTTAATCTGAGCGATCACCGCTTTGTGGTTGGCTTCCTGTTGTTTCTTTAAGTTTAGTTCGCGATCACGTTCGGTTTTTTTAGCCTGCTCACTGATCACGGCGGCCTTGGCTTCATTGACGGTTTTGCCACCCATTTTACGCACTACCTTGGCCTGTTTATGCTGTTCACTTTTCGCTTTCTTAGCCTTATTCTTATTAATTACGCCAGCTTTGAGTAATTGGTCTTGCAGTGATGCCATGTTTTCCTTTTTTGGTTATCAACATTAGGTGGATAATAATCTATCTTTCGGTGTGCGCCAAATATTGATAACAAAAATTATATTTGGTTATTTAGATTACTATGGCATAGAACGTTCATTCAATTCCGAATCATAGATTGTATAGTTCAATTTTTATGACAACATATAAAACTTGTTCCAGCTAATTAAATATAACCAAAGGTGAGTCGATTGACGAATAGAAAAGCTTCGAAAGAGCCTTTGCACGGCGTGACTTTAAAGGAAGTAGTGACTCAGCTTGTTGATCAGTATGGTTGGGAGGAGTTGGGTCAACGGATCGCTATCAAGTGTTTCAATAGTGATCCGAGTATTTCATCGAGCTTAAAATTCCTCCGAAAAACGCCTTGGGCTAGAGAAAAGGTTGAGCAGTTATACCTTGAGACCTTTTAACTGTTCACTTGATCAATATAGTCTCAGGATATGCCGAAAACCAGCCAAACCAAAATGCACGATGGGCGGGTAGTCGGTCCAGTTCGGTACCTGTGGTTGCATTTTCGCCAACCAACTTGTCCTCTGCTAGCGTCCATTTTTTACCGTTGCTATCAGTTGCAGTTATGTCCTGGTCGTAGGAAATGAAGTTGATATTCTTCGATTCGTAAACACGATTGGCACCACTAATATCGGTGAAAACGACAAATTTCAAATCATCTAAACTGTTCTTGTATACGGGCTTACTGGTCAGAAATTCAGCAGAAATAGCCATTGATTGTTGGCTAAGACCGGGGAAAGTAAGTGCCAGTATTTCGTCTTTGTTATTGAGGCGGTGATCTGGCGTCGAAGTACTAAACATCAAATCATCTGTTGCGAAATACTGGTTGTAGGCAACACCTTCGCCATAGTCGCGCTGGTGCCCGGTGTTGAGCGACAAAACCGTGGTGTTCGGATGACGGCGTTTCCATTCGCCCCAAGTCGTGGTGACTAAATAGCTTCGCTCCAGACGAATTTTTTTGCCGACCAATGGTCCGACCACGGGTTCTCCCCAGGTGGTATTCCATAGTGATTGGGTATCTTTGTCATACATGACTTTGTTGGATCGATATAGAAAGCCACTGGTGCCAAGGTGATGCTGAATGCCTTTGTGATTCGTCTTATAGAGAATCACTGCGCCACATAACGTGCAATAAACACCCGCAAAGTTAGTTCCGCCAATATTATCAATAAACATTTCATGCCAGGCCAGAATGCGCTTTGGATAAGCGCGGGCATCGCCATTGATTTTAATGCCAAACACGACGTTGTCATCATCAAGGTAACTCGCCTGAGAGGCATCAATCATTTTGGGTTGACGAAGTGGCGGTATGCCATCCTGTTTCACACCGCCCCAACGTATTTCGTCTAAACGAATACGAGATTCTCGGTCTTTTGAAAAATAAGCATCAAATTTTGGGTCAATTTGGCGATACAGGCGGGCTTTGAAATAGGCGTATTCAAGCGATTGTACCGGTGCTTGTTTCCACCACCACACAAACCAGTTATTTGTATCGTAGCCGATATCCTGCCCTGTTTTTTGCTGGAGCAATTCTAGTAGCTTCCGAGCAAGGTCGGAGCGGGCGAGTGACATAACCTCGATAGCCATGGGTGTGAAACTGTTTTCCCAGTTGGCTGATATGTCCTCGATACGGTTTTGTTTTTCATTTTCTGATAAGAAAAATAATGTCGCAAATTGTTCGGCAATGCCATTGGTTTGGTCTGTTGTGGCGTGCACGGGTAGATTTAAGCTGAACAGAATAAAAGCGAGCAGCCAAAAGGAGGGGCGAGTTTTCATGGGCAAAGCCAGTATCAAATATTGCCGGTTAGAGAGTAACTTTGTTATTAAGGTTCAAACTAGGGTTAATCATAAAAACAATTTCCATATTGCAGTTAGCTATATTGATAGTTGAATTCGGTCTACTTTACCAGTGCACTATCTCTCAATGACTGTGATAGCCTAGCAGGGCTTGGTGGGGCAAACCACCGAATAACTAGAGGTTATATCATGATCGAGGAAGCCAATGGCTTTCCCGAAAAACCGAGCTTGCGTCCGCAAGATGCTCGGTTTTCTTCGGGACCCTGTAAGAAATATCCCGGATGGGATATCAGTCATCTTAACATCACTCAGCTTGGCCGTAGCCATCGAGCTAAACAACCCAAGCATCGTCTTAGCGACGCGATTTCACGTTCACATCAATTACTCAAATTACCTGCCGATTGGAAACTTGCGATAGTACCGGGTTCGGATACCGGTGCATTTGAAATGGCAATGTGGTCAATGTTAGGCGCTCGTGCTGTCGATGCCCTGGTGTGGGATAGTTTTTCTGCCGACTGGGCGAAAGACCTCGGTACACTCGGATTGTCTGAACTAAATGTGCACAAAGCGAGTTATGGTGACTTGCCAGACCTGACACAAACAAAATCAGATCACGATGTTGTTATGGTTTACAACGGCACAACCAGTGGCGTACGTGTTCCAAATTTGGACTGGCTCGATACCGATCGTGAAGGGCTGGTGTTATGCGATGCAACCTCGGCTGCTTTTGCAATGCCGATCGATTTTTCTAAACTGGATGTCGTCACCTGGTCCTGGCAGAAAGTGCTGGGTAGCGAAGGGGCACACGGTATGCTCGCACTCAGTCCTAAAGCGGTTGAAAGATTAGAAAGCTATACGCCTCCAAGGGCCTTGCCTAAAATATTCCAATTGACTAAAAATCAAAAACTAGTCGAAGGTATTTTTTCGGGCGCAACCATTAATACACCTAGTATGTTGGCGGTCGAAGATTTACATGCAGCACTCGATTGGGCTGATCGTATTGGCGGCGTTGAGTCACTTTGGCAGCGTACCAATCAGAATTTTGAAGCGATAGATCAGTGGGTGCAGCAATCACCCTGGGTCGACTGGTTGGCGATTGACGCTGACACTTGTTCGCCTACTGCTATGTGCTTACAGATTATTGATCCTGAATTCAATCGTCTTGAAAAGGACGAGCAGCAGCAAGCGATCAATTTAATGCTTAGCTGGTTAGCGGAAGAAAACTGTGCTTTGGATATTGCGAACTACCGCAGTGCACCGCCAGGTTTTCGGATCTGGGGCGGTGCAACCGTAGAAACTTCTGATCTAAAGGCTTTGACGGCCTGGATGGATTGGGCGTTCGCTAACTTCAAACAACAAAATAATAAAGAGACCTGAAATGACTGACGAAAAAAAGAAAAGTACCACTATCGTGAAACCAAAAGTTTTAATAGCCGATGCGATGTCAAGTCTGGCCCTTTCAGTCTTTGAAGAGCGTGGTATTGATGCAGTACATCCTGGGAAAATATCGAAACAAGAATTAATCGATATGGTGGGTGACTTTGATGGTATTGCACTACGCTCCTCAACCCAGATAACCGAGGAGTTACTTGAGCATGCGACTAATGTGAAAGTGGTCGGGCGTGCTGGTATTGGTGTTGACAATGTCGACGTACCTGCGTGTACCAAGCGCGGCGTTGTGGTCATGAATACGCCATTTGGTAATGCGATTACCACCGCCGAACATGCGATGGCGATGATGTTATCGCTGGCGCGTCATATTCCGCAGGCAAATCAGTCGACTCATGAAGGCAAGTGGGAAAAGTCTAAATTTATGGGTATGGAGCTGACAGGGAAATTGCTTGGTATTATCGGGGCAGGCAACATCGGCTCGATAGTCGCGAAAAAATCCATCGGCTATGGACTGAGAGTTCAGGCTTATGATCCATTCCTCACCGAAGAAAGAGCAGACAAGATAGGCGTTCAGAAGGTCGATTTGGAAACACTCTTGTCGACTTCGGATATCATTTCGTTACATGTACCTAAAACGTCCGAAACCGCGAATATTATCAGTGCCTCTGCAATTAATAAAATGAAGAAGGGTAGCCTGTTAATCAATTGTGCTCGTGGTGGTTTAGTCGATGAGCTGGCATTACTTGCCGGATTAAAAAGCGGTCATATTAAAGGGGCGGCACTCGATGTTTATGAAGTAGAGCCGGCCAAAGAGAATCCGTTATTTGGTCTGCCTAATGTGATTTGTACGCCGCACTTAGGTGCCTCTACGGTTGAGGCTCAGGAAAAAGTAGCGATTCAAGTTGCTCAGCAAATGAGTGATTATCTGTTGAGTGGCGCTATCAATAATGCGCTGAATACACCTAGCCTGAGTGCAGAGGAAGCCAAGCAATTGAAACCCTATCTGCAACTTGCGCAGCGTTTGGGTTCATTTATCGGCCAGTTAACCGATGATCCAATCGAGTCATTGACTGTCACCTATGGTGGAGAAGCGCATGGTTTGAATGTATCTCCATTAACAACGCAGGTTGTTCAATCGTTACTCGAGCATCATAGTAGTTCTGTCAATTCGGTTAATGCACGTGAGGTGGCGAAAGAACGCAATATCAATTTGATAGAGGCATTAAGTGAGGGCAAGGATGAGTATCCCTGCCGGATTACTGTTGCTGTACAAACTGAATCTCAGACGCGCAGTATTTGCGGCACCTTGATCCAACACCGACCAAGAGTGATTGATGTGAAAGGTATCCCCCTTGAATCTGAGTTAGGCGAGCACATGCTTTATATTACCAATCAGGATACGCCGGGTGTTATTGGTGATATTGGCACCTCCGCCGCTACCAGTAATATCAATATCGCTAATTTGCATCTAGGACGGGAAGCCAGTGGTGGAAAAGCCATCGCTTTACTCGAAATAGACGCGCAGCCGAGTGATGAAGCAATGCAAAAATTAAGAGCTTTGGCTAATATCAATAAAGTCAAATATCTCAATTTCCCATCGCTTTGATTTGAGGTCTGTGATGCAGGATCAAGTTATGAGAGCTCAAATGCAGATTAAGTCACCAGCCTGGTTCAATGCGGAGCAGACTGATGAACAGGCTTTTGTGCTAACACTCTGTGGGTTGAGCTCTCTCGACTTGCATACCTTTGAATCACAGGTTCAGCTTGCGAGGCAGCTGATCGAGAATAAAGCATTAACTATTGCTCTCGATCAGCAGCTTTCGATTGGGGCAGCTCACGATTTGGAGTTCAATTCGACCCGTTCGACCGCATGGCAAATTTTTCAATTATTATTGGGTCAGTTATCAGACGTTGATATAGCGGTTCAACCCGTCAGTCAGCGCATTAAAAAACTATTGATTTGCGATATGGATAAAACCATTCTAGATGCGGAAACACTCGATGAAGTCGCAGAAGCGGTCGGTATTGGCAAGCAGGTTGCGGAGATAACAGAACAGGCCATGCGTGGCGAAATCGATTTTAATACGTCGTTAAAACAACGTGTGGGATTGCTAAAAGGGCAGCCTGAAAAGGTGTTTACTGATATGTCGAATGCCTTCCGTGTTAACCCAGGGGCTGAGCAGCTTTTAAAAAAAGCTCGGCAAGCCGGGATATATACCGTTTTGATTAGTGGTGGTTTCGATACGATTGCTGAGCCAGTATCACTACGGCTAGGGTTTGATGAAGTCCATAGTAATCGATTGGAAGTTCACAATGGAGTCTTAACAGGGGGCGTACTAGCGCCGATAGTCGATGCTAGTTCGAAACGTGAGTTGTTGTTATCGATCGCCGCTAAACTTGGTATCGATGCTGTC
>Ga0307492_10001183_pt1 | contig 10827 bp, 10 predicted proteins | sample SI3LmetaG_FD_202365 | JGI IMG/M metagenome (GOLD analysis project Ga0307492, IMG submission 202365) | Sea-ice brine microbial communities from Beaufort Sea near Barrow, Alaska, United States - SI3L | ecosystem: Environmental > Aquatic > Marine > Coastal | place: USA: Alaska | collected 2017-05-06
TCAAGCCACCAGCTATGTTTAAGTCGTTGGTAGCGATGGATACACTACCAGCGTCGCCGCTGCCGCCAATAGAACGCCCGTTTAGGTTTCCCTGATTAAGGATGTCCAACTCCTCCGCGTTAACGAAAATACTGCCACCACGACCTGCACCCTCTGTTTCAGCAATAATGGTAGAGCCGTCTACCAAAACAGTATCACCGGTCAATCTAATAAGACCGCCTTCTCCAGCGCCCAATGTTGAACTGTCGACTCTAGTCCCCGTCAAAGAGATGATGCCTGCCGTGAGCTCAATATCAGCACCTTCGCCAGTGCCAAATGTTTCGCCTTCAATAAGCGCATTAGTCGCGGTAATAGTCTCCGCCGTCAGCAAGACAAGCCCGGCGTTTCCTTCCGTCAGAGTTTCTGTTGCAATCAAACTACTATCGAGCGTAAGGCTTGTCCCACGGATGATCACTTCTCCTGCGTCACCGGTTCCGCTCAATGCAGAGATATTGATCTCACTGCCTTGTCCAAGCACGACTTCCGGCGCCTCGATTTCAATTAGGCCGCCGACCCCACTGCCCTTTGCCTCAGCCTCAATGAGGGCGTTACTCAGGCTAAACGAATTTCGTGCAATCGACGTGATAGCGCCGCCAGCGCCACTGCCTAAAGAATCACTCTCGACAGCACTACCATTTCCGATAGCAATGGTATCGCCACTAAACTTGATGATGCCGCCTTCACCAGCACCCTCAGTCGAACTATTGATCAGCGTGCCCGCCAATGAAATAGTGGCAGCCGTAAACTCAATGTCGGCACCCGCACCTTTCCCAAGGGTTTCGCCTTCAATACTCGCATTGACCGCAGTAATCGTGTCCGCCGTCAGCAAAACCAGTCCAGCATTGCCATCGGTCAATGTTGCGGTCTCTATCGAACTGTTGTCGAGCGTGATGCGAGTCCCTGTGACGGTCAATTTTCCAGCATCACCGGTTCCGCTCAGGGCAGAGATGTTGATCTCAGCGCCCTGCTCAAGGGCTATCTCAGGCGCCTCGATCTGAATGAGACCACCGACACCAGTACCCCCCGCCTCAGCCTCAATGACAGCATTACTCAAGTTAAACGAGTTCCGTGCGGTCAAAAATATTTTACCGCCATCGCCACTACCAAAAGCATCACTTTTGATGGCACCGTCGTCTTCGATAAGAATGGTATCCGCTAGAATATTGACAATTCCGCCAATGCCAGCACTCTTCGTCGTTGTCAGTATATCGCCACCAGACATAACAAAACTCGCTGCATCGATGCTGATCGTACCGGCATCGCCTACGCCAGGCGACAGGGTTTCTGCGGTGATCCCGGCCAAATCCTGAATACGAAAGTTTGTGGCATTAATAGCAATGATGCCACCAGTGCCCGAACCCGTCGTGTTCGTCGTAATCTCAGCGCTGTCTTGTATAGCGAATGAGGTCGTGTTGAATTGCAATACATCACCGTTACCATCGCCGGATACGTTACCGGTGATGTCTGCGTTATCCGACAGGGTCAGGCTGTTGGCGTCTAGTGTCAACTCGCCACCTCTACCCGCCCCAGACGCTGTCAGTATGAGCGACCCATCGCCGCTGATAGCGACACTTTCAGCAGTAATTTCGATCGAACCCGCATCACCGGCACCAAACCCCGCGACATTGACCGATCCAGAACCAAGCAATTTCAAATCACCGGTTCGAATATCAATGTCTCCACCAACGCCCGTGCCTCGGGCTTGTGAATCTAGCTTCGCGCCGTTGATCAAAACAGCGTTCGCGGAATAGATCTGGATTTCCCCTCCCGGCCCACTGCCTTGGCCACTGGTGGTAAGCGTCACATCAGAGAGGCTCGTTTGAGCTGTGAGCAGTTGAATATCAGCGCCCAATCCGCTGCCCTGAGTGTCGCCGAAAATACCCCCGGTGCCCGCTGCCACAAAACTGTCACCGGTTGCAATGAGATCGCCAGCGCCGCCTGAACCTGTTGCGGTAATATTAACGGTCGAATTGGTCAGTGTGATCGCACCACCTCGCAGCAGTATCTCACCACCTGCGCCCGCTCCGACACCGCTCGCGTTGACGACCACATCACGCCAGTCGATGTTATCGCCCTGCATGATGATCTCTCCACCCGCGCCGAGACCTTCCGCTTCTGCTTCGATGAGGGTTTGGCTCAGATCGCTATCCGGCGCCACAACCTCCAACGTGCCGCCGATACCCCCTCCGCGAGAGGCTAATAAAAACTCAGTATCGGCGATGCTGACGACATCGGCCTTAATACTGACGATTCCGGCATCGCCACCATCAGCTGAGGTCGAGGTCGAGGAGACGTTGACGATTGATAAATTGCTGATGGACACAGTCGTGGCATCAAATACGATATCGCTACCGCTGCCAGTACCATCCGCCTCACCGAGGATATCGCCGTTATTCAGTCTAATGTCAGGCGCACTCAGCGCTACAATGCTGCCGTTACCGGCGCCACGACTGGAGGCGTTGATCACTGCGTCGTTGCTGATCGTAATGCTATTCAGGGCGCGGAGATCAACGCGATCAGAGTCACCAGAACCCAAGGGCTGAACATCAATAGTCGCCTGATCGGTAATCACGATATTCGCCGCGGTAACGCTGACACTACCCCCTATACCCCCATTATCTGATTCTGCGATCAAGGAACTGCCAGACTCAATGCCGAATCGGCCCGAGGCGGCGATCTCGACCGAACCCGCAGTCGCCCCTTCAAACGTACTGGAGGAATTGAGACTACTGTTATTCTTGATCAACATATCGGCGGTATTAATGACGATATCGCCGGCACGACTACCAGCACCCGCAAACAACGCTATCTGGCTATTGTCAGAGATGAGTATGGAGCTGGCGTTGAGCAGTATATCGCCGCCATCACGACCGCCACCGGATGACGTCGAGAGTTCAACGTTGTTCAAAAGTGTGATGTCATTCGCCATGATATCGATGTCTCCACCGCTCGCCCCAAGCTCTCCTGATCGAATAGCACTCGTGCCAGCGACACCTTCCACGGTCAGTGAATTGGCTCGCACTTGCACGGCGCTGTTTTCGCCAGAAGCTGTGATGAGAGAGTCCACAGCATAGACATTACCGCCCTCAAAAAAAATACCGCCGCTGACGCTTTCAAGCAAGCTTGTACCAATTTTGATATTGCCAAAGGTCGCATCACCCATACGCACATCAATTTACTGGGCGCGCAGGTCCGCATCTCTCATCGTGATGAAGTCGGCATTAATATTCAGGTTGTGCCCGGCAGAATAGACTTCTCCCGTAATGTCACGACGGCTGTCGATAGCAATGGTGCCTTGGCTGCCCGCGAGGAAGCCAAAAGAGGTGATGTCACTTGTACTCAGTGTGGAGCTGGCAGAAAGGCTACTGAAATAGCGCGCACCATCAGAAAACTCGACGAAGTCCCCCGTTGATAGGTGGAACGTGCCATCGACATCCACGACCGCACCATTGGTGAATAGAAAGCCTGCCGGATTAACCAACCAAAGCGAGGCACCACTGATACTCGCGGTTATCTTGCCAGCGATTGACGACTCACCTCCCGTCACGCGACTCACTAGATTGCTCACGGCGGCGGGACCGGAGAAGTTCGCATGCTCGCCTATACCAATATTGAACTGACTAAAACTGTGAAACAGATTTGAACCTGCTTGCTGACCGAGCTCAGGCGTAATGTTGTAGGTAAAGCCGCCACCCGCAGAGACGGAATCTCCTAGGCCGCCTGATCCAATGGAGCCATCGAGGATCACATCAGCATGTACGATGGCAGGCGAAAGTAATGCCGCTGCGAGCAGTAGAGTAGATTTAGAATTCATGGCGATAGCCCAGGCGAATATGCACGCCATCATCTTGTAAGTCGTACGTCGAGGCGACGAAGTCGTCAAACCCGTGAGCGAGATATACCTCGCAGCTAACTCTCTGCCAATACTTCACGACGACCCCCACGCCAATACTGGCAAGGTCCGATTCACCGCTTGCGACAGAGTCAGCGTGATTTTCCCCGCGCCCCCAATCCGCGAATCCGACAAGGTCGATCCAGACAGGCAGGTCCGGCCGATAGTGCGCTTCCAGGGACGCGAGATACGCATTGTCCCGAACGACTTGATTCTCGCGATAGCCGCGTATTGTTTGAATGCCACCAAGGGCATACTTCTCGATAGACAACAGCGGGTCTGCAGCATGCTGCGCGAGAACTCGCCCAGTGATGTGGAATCTTTCAGCAAGTAGTCTTGAGTATTGAACCTGTGCAAGATAACTAGTGAACTGGCCATCAGCTGATTCGCCACTGTTCGTCGCGTCAAATTTCGTGGTGCCGCGCGAGATAGAAAGACGCGCAGCTAACGAGTCGTTGATGTTCTGCTCGGTGTAAGATATCGCGATCCGTATGGGCGCCACTCTACTTTCACCATCAATTGCGCCCTCAGAAAAAGAAAAAGGCTGACCTAATAAGGTCGTTTGATTGCGCCGAACTTCGAGGGTCAGCTGCAAGGAAAGCTCATTGGTTAGCGTTCTTCGAATAGGTAAATTCAGCATCAATCCAAGAGATTCAGTTTCACTCTCAACATCAATGTCATTGAAGGGCTCTTCAATAACGGATGAATCGTTGTGCGCGTATTGAATTTGCAGGTTTGTGCCACCTGAAGTCAATGGCAGTGAGATGCTTGCGTTCTGCGCGTTTAGCCCTTGTGTTACAGAAGAGCCAATTTGATAAGTCTCGCCCCAGCCGGTTAGGTTACTGGCGCGAAATGTCAACGCCGCGTTTTCACTACCAATCGACGGGGCGCGATCATTGGCCACGTCGAAACCCACGCTAAACCTGGGAGCAGTTTCAACATCCAGAGCAAGCATCGCCTCTCCAGCGCTAGCACCAGGCGCCACTCTTGCGTCAATTCGAGATATCAATGGGTCTTGCTCAAGCAGCTTGAGGGATTGCTGTAGCTGCTCCAGATTAAAGGGCTCGCCGATCTTCAGTCGACTCTCAATATATTTCTGGTGCAAGTCACTCGAGATTTGTACATCTGTAATTTCGCCACTGATGAAGTCCAGCTTCAGGTCGCCATTACGAATCTGCTGGTCAGGGATAACTACGCCTGTATTGACGTAACCATTGGTCACGTACAATTGATTGATTTTATCTTTTGTCGCGAGTAGCACAGATGTCTCGACGAGCTTGCCTGTCACCGCTAACAGCAGCGCCGCAATCTCTGCTTCGAGGGCTGGCGCGTCATAGATAAACCGACTGATTTCAACGCTGCTTTGTTCGCTAATACGCGAATCCAGTTCAGGTTGTCGGGCTGCGATTGTCGGCATTGTTTGCTCTGCAGCCTCACTGGCAAAAGTCCATGCTTCAGGAAACGCTTGCTGTATAGCAACGACTTGGGTTTTTTGGGCGCTGGCGACACTGTCGAAAGGCCCAATGCTGACGCGAAATCGCTTCTGACCTTGAACCCTAGTCTCAGTAATCTTAGCCTTATCTTTGACGACTACCGATAAGGCCCCCAACTCCCTAAGCTGTTCCTCGGCACCGGCTTCGGATTCAAAACTACCCGTCACCACATAGTATTCGTTGGCGAAAGCGGTAGCTGCCGACATTAGATAAAAAGCAAAAACTAATAGTGGTTTCATAACCAGTTACCAATGAGCAAGAATGGCGCCCAATCTGTTGGGTGACTGAGGCGCTCAGAATTGATGAGCTCAGTTTGCGCAATTCGTAGCGCCTGAGCGTTACTCAAGTGTTCGCTTGAGCTGTGTTCATAGAAGTTATCGATGATAAGCACGGTGGCCTCGTCACTGATCTGCCAGAGTCTGGCGATCGCACTTCTGGCCCCGGCCTTTAGCGCTACGCCGGCCAGACCAAGCGCCGCGCGATTGTCACCCACTGCGATCTCACAGGCACTAAGCACCAGCAAGTCCAGGGGGTTATCGCTTTGCCGTCGACTGCCAATATTTTACTCTAACAAGTCCATCGTTAACTTGTTGTCATAACTGAGCAGATAGGAATCAAGAGGGTTACTGTCAAAGTGACCATGGGTCGCAATATGGACGATATAATAGTCTGCCGAGCTAAGCTGACTCTGAATAGTTGTTCGGCTAAACTGCTCGTTATGTAGTACTTCCGCGCCATAGTGGGCATTCAACTTGCCGAGCTCAACAGGCACTCCCGGCAAGCCTGAAAACCCTTGCACGGAGTGAGAGATACCGCCAGCGAAGAGCTTTGCCTCCGCGACGTCGAGCCGCTTTGGGAAGGTCAAACTGATGCCCGGCGTGGTCGCGAGCGCGTATTTTTGAATCATAAATTCATCACCATCATAGATGGCAGCGAATGGAATAGTTCTCAGAATGCCATCGGGTATGACGAGCAACGTTTCAATATTGTTTTCCTGTAGCAACGATTCAGCTTCAGCGAAAATGAGTGCATAGAGCTCCTCGCCAATTTCTTTGTACTCATCGTCACCCTGATCAAGCTCTAGGTTGTAACGAAAGTCTTTGGCTAGCTGTTCTAGATCTGTGGCTTGAATCTGCTGGACATATTGGTGTACCTCATCGCCGATGTTGACGAGCACCTCTAATCGATCAGCAAGGATGACGGGATATATAACGGCGGTTGCCACCTCGACACGTTTCAAGTCAACGGTCTGATCTGGGACCACGCAATCGTTCTGAAAATAGTCTTGAAGTTCTGCCGATTTGGATTGCTCGAGTACTGCCTGAACTTGCTTTAGGTACGCCTGTTCATGCGTATGTGTTTGCGCCCCTCTCGCTGCGGTCAGCAACAAGTCAAAAAGTTCAGAGAATAGCGGTTGGATCTTCTGTGGGAAGGTAAATGGGGAGCCATTGATAAGCTCCTTTCTGACTTGCTCTAGCGTCGCTATCGCCCTTTGGTAGCCGGCGATCGCAGCGCTGGTTTTACCTTGTAGGCGATGAGCACGGGCCAATTGCCATTACCATAAGTAAGCGCTTTCGAAAGAGCGAATGCTACTCGCCAAGAAATTAGCGGTGTTGAGCCTTACAATACCATCTTCTAACTGCCCCTGATTGATCAGCAACCTACCCTGGTGGCCGATGGCATAACTTTGTAGTCGCACGTGGCCTTCACTTTTAGCTGTTGCCTCAGCTTGTTGAAGAATGACTAAAGCGTGCTTGGCATAGGCTTGCTCTCCTGTTTGGTCGGCAAGCCTGATGAGTAAGTCGCCGATAGAAATTTGAATCTCTACAACTTCGGGAACATCGCCTAAGGTTCTCGATAGCGGCAACAGCTGCTGACCAATGCCAAGCGCTCCGCGAGCGTTCTTGTGATCCAATTCGTGACGAAGGTGATTGGCGAGGATGGTCATCGTCATCGCTGTGTCAGCCGACGTCACACTCGCTGTGTAAGCCTCGGTAAAAGTGGCGGTCGCAGCCTTACTATTGTTGAGCGTGCTCTGCACGGTGGCGAGTATGTTTAGCGCTTGAGCTTGAATTCCAGCTGCCGGCGATTGATCAAGAATACGCGTCGTCATGTCCTGGCTGCGAGGATACTCGCCGAGTTCGAAGTAGAGCTGGGCGAGCAGTAGCCCTGTGTCGTTCTGGCCTAGCCCCTGCTGCACGGCTAATACGTCAGCCTCTTGGAGCAACGCTATGGCCTGACCGCGATACCCTTGATTCTGATAGACGCGAGCTTGCCTCAAGAGATCGTGCACTTGTGAACTATCGTTTTCAATCTGACTAGCAGAAGCCGCACAAATATTCTGGCCTAAGCTCAGAATACCAAGTGTGAGAACCGCATATATTCGGAGCCACATACCTAACCCTTTTAGAACAGGAATAAATATTCCATGTACTAACAAAGTAGCACAGCGTTCTCAAATGGCGATTTTTGGGCGGGGTCGGGGTGTGTTAATTTTGTACACCTGCATCGACTGGCCAAAACTAATGCACTCCGACCCCTGGTTTCCGTGATACCTACAGAACCATAGTCACGTCCCCCCAAGCGCAAAATAATGGCGACTATCATCTGCACCGTTAGGTGGCGTGGGATAGCAGCTGCCATCATCCATGCTGATCTCCAGAGCAATAAAGTCATTCAACGGCCCATTCAGGGTTTCTATCAGTGGTCGTGAATCACCTGACTCAGGTGCCAGGTTATGCATCTCGTCAGGATCGTCGAGGGTATCGTACCGTTCATGTTCATTGTCGGCCGTCAGGGGCGCTCGAGGGAGGCGTCCCGAATACAGCTGTAGTCATCGTTGCGGCGCTTCAACCAAGCCGCTACATTATCTAACGGCAGTCGACTGAACATCATGTCAGCCATACGTTGATCACCCCCGGTGCGCGAAGGGCTCACGCCCATCCACACCTGTTAGCCAGCTCGCGGCATCTGCGGCCACACAACTACCCTGCTCAAAACCACGCCAGACACTATCGTGATGGTCATGGTCATGGGTATATTCGAAAGCCTCCAGGGTTCCAACGCTCGGCTAGCTTCTGGATAGCGCGCTTGATTAAAATTGATGCCATGATCCAAGTCCCATGCATCCCACCTGCCTTTATAGACTGTGTCATAGCCCAACTCTCTGACAATTGCTGAATGCCGTGGCTCTGACCCGCAACACTTCGCGTAGAGGCATATGCAGGCTTGCTGGCGTCTGGATAAATGAATACTCCAGATCGGTCGTGATCAATAGAATAATATAGCGTTTCATTGCACCCTCCCAAGCGCAGCGGAGCATGGGTACACTGAACTTACCTCCAAACAAGTATCGCCGAAGGAACGCTGGTATCCTCGCGGTGGGGTGAGTTAAATTTGTTATTCTCATGCTTTCTGTAAGCTACATTCCCATTCCCTAGCGGCAAAGGTCCGGCCATATGACTAAACCTATCGACATTCCAACTATTGATACACCTGAGCAATTGGAGGCCATCAATGGCCAGGCCAGCCCATCAACCCAAATGAAGATACTCAGGGTCCTGGAGGCCCACAGTAAACACTTTATCGAGCGTTCACCTTTTTTGGTCATCGCCAGTGGTAACGCGAGTTGCCTTGACGCTTCACCACGCGGTGATGGCCCCGGATTCGTCAAAGTATTGGATGACACGACCCTGCTAATACCAGAGCGACCGGGTAATCGGATCGCCGATACGCTGACTAATATCTTGGGAGAACCCGGCATAGGTTTGTTGCTGATGATTCCCGGGATGAACGAAACTCTTCGTATTAACGGTAACGCCTACATCACAGACCATGCACCTTACCTTGAACAAGTGGCTCACAAGGGCAAAGCGCCGAAACTGGCCATCGTCGTAGATGTCCAACAAGTGTACTTCCATTGTGCCAAGGCTTTCATTCGCTCCGGCTTGTGGCGCCACGAAACATTTATGCCACGCTCGGATATGCCGACCCTTGGCAAAATTATTCTTGAACAAATCATGGGTGCCGGCGTGACGGAGGAACAGGTCGCCGATGTAGATGCTACCCTAGTGCAAGATATTGAAGAAAACCTGTACCACAAATAGTTCACGCGTCTGTCGATGAGGTGAATAGGGGTCGGAGCCCTGACTCTTATTTGGTCGTGTGCTGATCACAGTCATCAACGCCTGTAATCCTTGAATTTCCTTGCGGAGTTGGGCTTTGAAAGCGGAAGACGTCGACGACATCATGTGCCGTTTTGTCGATCAGGCCTACCTAACGTTCAGTAACAGGATCTGCACTGAGCGCGAGGCATCTATAGAGGAGATCGGCTTCTATGTGCTCGATCGCGATGAGATCACCTGGCCAATGCCATGCAGGCGCTCGAACGGGCCAGAATGGCCTTTATGATTTTCAACCTGAGGGCGACCCCGAGCAGGCTCAGCTGGCGCTGCATCTGCTAGAGCGCCGTTATGAGCTGGGACTGGCAGGCACTTTCCTAACGACCAACCTACTGGCTCACGATCATGGCGGCGGCGATGAAATGCTGGGTAGTCGCCTTATTAGGCTATGTGCCGAGACCTCGATGACCGTCGATTTCTCTGAGAGCAATGACTGGTGGCAAAACGTGAAGTCTCGCGCATCAAAATGTTGGAGAACGAACTCGCTCGCCGAGCTCTGACTCATCGACACCGAGAATACCTAAGCGAGCTCGACGTTCTGCACCAGGCACGTCAGAAGTTTTGATTTATCGTTTTTCTTTGAACAAAAAAAAGGCGCCTATTGGGCGCCTTTTCTATCGAGGTGTTGGTCTATTCAGGCAATTCGTAGCTGAATCGAACATAACCCACTCGGCCAGGCAGGTCGTGAGAAACCGTGCTCAGGCCAATCACACCACAAGGAAAACACAGGGGTGGATCTTCATCAAAGACGTTGTTAAAGCCCATAGTCAGCGTCACGCCATCATCAGCGATCGGTGGGTTATAGGTTAACTGCAGATCACTGAAAACAACAGAATCAAGTGTTGTTACACGATCTTCAAGCTTCATCTCGTCAGTCCATCGGAAAGCCCACGTACCACTCCAACGCTCCTTCGCCCAATCAATGCTGGTCACGACGCGCAGGTCAGGGAAAGCCCGTTGAAAGGTTTCGTCAGTATGAATACCAGCCAGATCGTTGGTCACAATAGAGCCATCAGGGTTAGCACTGAACTCTTTGTAATCGCTCAAGTAGGTTGCATTGACAGTCAGTGCGAGCTGGCCAATAGCCGTCTCAGCAGCCATGGCACTGAATGCGATATCAAAACCGGAGGATTCAATCTTACCGATATTTTGCAGTTGGTTGTTAACCAGACCAAGACGTCCAGATGCTGAACGAGGTGCGCTGGCGCACAAGGTAGGATCC
>Ga0307492_10001184_pt1 | contig 10823 bp, 9 predicted proteins | sample SI3LmetaG_FD_202365 | JGI IMG/M metagenome (GOLD analysis project Ga0307492, IMG submission 202365) | Sea-ice brine microbial communities from Beaufort Sea near Barrow, Alaska, United States - SI3L | ecosystem: Environmental > Aquatic > Marine > Coastal | place: USA: Alaska | collected 2017-05-06
CAACAAGAAGGGCGGGTTACTTATAATGGTAAGACTGCAAATGTGCTGCTGATCCCGATTGAAGGTCAGGCAACCGCTGGCAGTCGTATGTCATTACAAGCGTTTCAAGCATTGGGTGTGCCATTGACCGATTTGGTCGAGGTGAATGTCTCGCTATAAAAGCTTGATACTTTAAGATGCCAATTTTGTGATGTGTGTAGATGCACAGATGGCTCTGTATTGACGGTAGCCCCGGTCTGGGATTGTCTTTGCGAGAGTCACAAAATTACAGGATCATATGATGAGCGCGATAAAACTAGATGCAGGTGCGTCGTTTCCAAAATTCGAAGTCCCAAAATTTGGCGGCGGGGTTCTGACCGTTGGTGCCCCATCGGGTGACAACGATTGGCAGTTGGTGATTGTGTACCGTGGCAAGCATTGCCCGATCTGCACACGTTATCTGAATACGTTGAACGAATTGCTGCCAAAGTTTAATGCGCTGGGTGTGGATGTGATCGCGGTTTCCGCTGATACGCAGGAACGCGCAACGATCCAATTGACTGATATCAAACTAGATTTTACCGTGGGCTACGATATGAGCATCGCGCAGATGCAAGCCTTGGGACTGTATATTTCTGATCCACGATCTGACGCTGAATCAGATCGCCCATTCCCAGAACCAGGCCTGTTTATGATCAACGAAAAAGGCAATATTCAGATCATCGACATCTCGAACGCGCCGTTTGCGCGTCCGGATTTGAATGTGGTTTTGGGTGGTGCTGGCTTTGTGCGTAATCCAGAAAATAACTATCCGATACGTGGCATGCACAAATAGGCTATAGGCGGCCAAGCCCCTGTTACTTCAGGAGTTTGGCTGCTTCTTTAGCTGCAAACGGCTTCATAGCCGCGCCGTGTTCGTCCAGAAATGCACGTACCCTATCGGCATCGTGCTTGGACAGCTCGCGCAGCCACCATGCGATAGCTTTTTGGATGAACCATGCGCGGTCTGGCACCATCAAAGCGGCCCATCCCAACACACGTTCACGGATTTCCAGATCAAGTGGCTTGGGATTGTTCATTTTGGTCCACGGCAGGGTGATCACAAGGGCCGCGCGTCGCGTCCACATGTGTTCGGATTTCACCCATTCCTCGAGTTGATCAATACGCGACGGATCAGCGACCAGACGCTTTTGGCCGGCAATACAAGCGTGATCCGCAATCGCCCAGCTGTCAAAGTCGTCAACCCATGAAGCGATCAAACCCCAAACGTCATCATCGTCTTTAATACGGGCTTGGGTCAGTAATTTGGCGGCAGCAATGCGTGCCTCGTAGATGTCTGTTTCCCAAAGCGCATCGGCCAGATCGACGCGCTGCTCCACATCCATTTGGGTGCGCCATTCTTTGGTCAGATCATTAATGATCGGATTGGCGACGCCCAAATAAGGACGTGGTGCCTTATGATACGTGGCAGATTGAGCTGCCTTTTCAGGGTCTTGGTGTTCGTTCAATTGAGCGAGAGCGTCCTCGAGGTTCATGTCGTGGTATCCAGTATATGTGTTGGCAATCCATCCAACGTGGTTTGGTTGCGGTCCCGCCAGTATTCAGCGATCCCGTCAGGGCCTTTGTTCGTTGTCCAGTCTTTCAGGACGTCGCGGGGGCCGACATGATCAAAGAACGGTACGGCAAAGCCGCAGCTGGTCTGCATCATGTCGACGTGCATGTCGTATATTTGGCGAGCACCGATTGAAGGAGGGAACATGGCATTGAGTTCTTCGAAATCCTCATCACGTGGATGCAAACATTTGGCGGTTCCATAGGCCCGCATGATCATCGGGCGTTTTTCGAACCCGCACCACATCAATGTCATCCGTGAATGCAACGCGATGTGGGCTGCGGTTTCATTGCCGCTGCCCGTAAGATTGCGCCAGACGATCCTGTCTGGCCCCATGATGCGCAAAGAATCCATTCCCTTTGGAGAAATGTTAACCTTGCCATCTGGTGCAGCCGAGCCACAGAAGAACATGTGCTGCTGTGCAATAAAGCCGCGATGGTCATCGCTGATTTCGTCGAACTGTTTGCCCATTATTCTACGGTTACAGACTTGGCTAGGTTACGCGGTTGATCCACATCGGTGCCTTTGGCGACAGCCGTATGATAGGCCAACAATTGTGCGGGGATTGCGTAAACGATGGGGGTTACAATGTCCGGCACTGTTGGCATTTCGATACTTGCCCAAACACCGTCAGATGCTTCTTCCAATCCCTGATGGTCAGAGATCAAAACCACCTTGCCTTTGCGTGCCATGACCTCGTGCATGTTAGACACAGTTTTGTCGAACAAGGTGTCCTTGGGTGCCATTACAACAACTGGTACATGTTTGTCGATCAGGGCGATTGGGCCATGCTTTAGTTCACCTGATGCATAAGCTTCTGCGTGTATGTAGCTGATTTCTTTTAGTTTTAATGCACCTTCGTGGGCCAGTGGATACATCAGGCCGCGACCCAAAAATAAGACATCACGTGCTTCTGATATCTTGCGCGCAGCACTCTGCATTGAGGTGTTCTGCTCAAGTGCTGAATTGATAAATGCGGGTAAGCCGCGCACGGCAGACAGGTGATCCGCCAATTGATCTTCGCTAAGTTCACCGCGTTCTGACGCTGCTTTGAGTGCCAGCAACAACAACACGGTTAACTGGCATGTGAATGCTTTGGTTGATGCAACACCAACTTCGATCCCCGCATAAATGGGGAGGGCCAGATCGCTTTCACGTGCAATCGAACTTTCAGGGACATTGACCACAGAGACGATTTTGTCAGCCTTCCCTTCGCAGTAGCGTAGGGCAGCCAAGGTATCTGCAGTCTCGCCTGATTGGCTGACAAACAGCGCAACGGTACGGGCAGGGATAGGTGGTTCGCGGTAGCGGAATTCTGACGCTACATCGACTTCAACAGGGATACGGGCAATCTGTTCGAACCAGTACTTCGCCGTAAGGCAGGCGTAGTAGGCGGTGCCGCATGCGACCATCGTGAGGCGGTCTACTTTGGTAAAATCAAGGCCCGGATCAGGCAGGGCGATGTCGCCATTGGCGCTGAGGTAGTTAGACAAGGCATTGCCAAGAACAGTGGGTTGCTCAGCTATTTCTTTGGCCATGAAGTGTTTGTAACCGGCCTTATCTACACGTGCGCTGTCAACTTGGATGGTTTTGATCGCACGATTGGCTAGGTCACCGTTTTGGTCGCGGATTTCCAAGCTGTTGCGGGTTAGGACCGCACAATCACCTTCCTCTAGGTAGGTGATCCGATTGGTCAGCGGCGACAATGCGATGGCATCCGAGCCTACGTACATTTCGCCGTTTCCGTGCCCAATCGCCAGCGGAGACCCCTTGCGGGCCGCGATCATCAAATCTTGTTCGCCGTGAAATAGGAATGCGAGGGCAAATGCACCTTCAAGCTTTGCCAGCGTCTGGTTCACGGCCTCAACGGGCGTGGCACCGTTTGAGATAAAGTGCTGTGTTAACAAAGCGACAGTTTCAGTGTCGGTATCCGTGGTGAATTCGACGCCATGTTTGGCCAATTCGGCACGTAAATCACGAAAGTTTTCGATGATACCATTGTGAACAACGGCGACATTGCCTGCCATGTGCGGGTGGGCGTTGTTCTCATTAGGGGCACCGTGGGTTGCCCAACGCGTGTGGCCAATGCCGGATTTCCCCGCAAGCGGTTCATGCACCAAGCGATCACTTAAGTTGACCAGTTTTCCTACCGCGCGGCGGCGATCCAGCGCACCATTGTTGATCGTTGCAATCCCAGCGCTGTCATAGCCGCGATATTCAAGCCGTTTGAGCGCCTCAACAAGGATTGGAGCGACTTCATGGTTCCCAAGGACTCCTACAATTCCACACATTTTAGCTGCCCCTATTCATTCTGGCCTTCTTAGCCTGTAACATATCGAACAATTTCTGTGCCATGCCCGGTTTTTCAATTTGTGGTGCGCGTGACAGGGCCAAGGCCTCTGGCTCAACGTCTGATGTGATCACTGACCCGCTGCCTGTCATCGCCCGATTGCCGATTGTGACAGGCGCGATTAGCATGGTGTTGGAGCCGATGAAAACATCCGCGCCAATTTCAGTGTGGTGCTTCATCACACCGTCATAGTTGCAGGTGATTGTACCCGCGCCGATATTACTGCGCTCGCCAATCGAAGCATCACCGATGTAGGACAGGTGGTTGACCTTGGCCCCCTCAGAGATAGTCGCATTTTTGATTTCGACAAAATTGCCGACATGTACGTTCTCGGACAGTTCCGCACCAGGGCGCAGGCGGGCGTAGGGGCCGACGATGCTGCCACGTGAGACGTGGCACCCTTCAAGGTGTGAAAATGCGCGAATGGTAACACCGGATTCCACAGTAACGTCTGGGCCGAAGACCACGTTTGGTTCAATGATAGTATCGCGCCCAATAAGTGTGTCCAGCGATAGGTAGACCGTTTCTGGTGCCACCAGTGTCACACCGTCTTCCGATAGGGAAAGACGGGAGGCTGCTTGGAACAAGGCATCAGCTGCGGCAAGTTCGGCGCGTGAGTTGATGCCTAAGGTTTCTGCTTCTAAGCAGGTCACTACAGTTGCTGTATGACCCGCTGTACGGGCCAAGCCGATAACGTCTGTGAGATAATATTCCCCAGTGGCATTGTCGTTTGAAACTTTGTTAAGCAACTCAAATAGTAGGGGTGCAAAACAGCAGATAACACCGCTGTTGCAGAGAGTTATGGCACGTTCCTCTGGTGATGCGTCTTTGAATTCTACGATCCGTTCGAGGGATGCACCATCTGTGACAAGGCGGCCGTAACGACCTGCATCTTCGGGTTCAAACCCCAGCACGACAACATCGGCCTTTGCGTCTAGCATGGCTTGAAGTGTTTCGGGTTTCACAAATGGGGTGTCCCCGTAAAGGACGATGACCTTGCCCTCAAACCCTACCAACGCGTCAGCTGCTTGCAAGACAGCGTGTCCTGTTCCCAGTTGGTCGTTTTGTAAGACTACTTTGGCTTCATGGTCATAGTCATGCGCCACTTTGGTCACAGCTTCGGCCCCGTGACCTGCAACAATAACCGTGTGGACTGGATCCAATGCGGCACCCGCACGCATGGCATGCACCAACATCGGTGCGCCTGCGATGGGATGAACGACTTTTGGCAATTCAGAATTCATCCGTGTGCCTTTACCGGCACCAAGAATTATTAGGGCAACGCTCATGCGAAATCTCTTTTGTTCTATTCGCGCCCGTTTTATCTATTTGTGCCAAAGGCACAAGGTATTAGGCCATCAATTGAGATTGCGGGTTGCAACAACTGCCAGCGGTTGGTCGCCGAAGGTGAAATTGGAGTGAGTGCTATGAAGACGGTTATTTTTGATCTGGATGGCACACTGGCGGATACCAGTGGTGATTTGATCGAGGCGGCGAACGTCTGCTTTCGCGATATGGGGGTCGGCGACATGTTGGACCCATTGACGGATGCAGGCGCTGCATTACGGGGCGGACGCGCTATGCTGACCCTGGGATTGCAACGATTGGATCGTGCCCATGATGCCGACATCTTGAACCACTATTATCCAGTGTTGCTAGAGGCCTATGCCAAAGACATCGACAGTCGCACAACCATGTATGACGGCGCGATGGATGCGGTCGAAGCGTTGAAAATACTTGGCTATGGCGTTGGTATTGCAACCAATAAGCCAGCTGGGTTGGCGGAGGAGTTGTTGCGGCGTTTGGGCGTGCGGGACGTCTTTGCCTCAATGATCGGCGCGGATACGTTGCCAGTGCGCAAACCCGATCCAGAGCATTTATTCGAAGCGGCCCGCCGTGCGGGAGGCGACCCTGCGCTGACGTGTTTGATTGGGGACACCAAAACGGACCGCGACACTGCGCGCAATGCTGGAGTGCCATGTGTTTTGGTTACCTTTGGTCCTGCAGGCGGTGATATGGCGGCGCTGGAGCCTGAGGCGCTGTTAGATGACTATGCTGACCTACCTGAAATCGTGACCAATTTGCTGGGTTGAACGGCTGGTTTTGTGGTTTCTAAATCTAGCTTAGATGCCTTGACGCGTCGCTGATGTCTGCGCACAACTGGTCTATGAATGAGAATTTCACTGGTAGTTTTACCCAACAAGAATCGATTCCCGAAGCCGGTATCGAGGCGGCATTGGCTGTTTTGCGCCATGGGCGATTGCACCGCTACAACACCAACGCTGGCGAATTGTCTGAAACGGCGTTGCTGGAACTGGAGTTCGCGACCTACGTTGGATCGAAATACTGCTTGGCTGTCGCCTCTGGTGGTTATGCGATGGCAACTGCTTTGCGGGCTTTGGGGGTAGGGCACGGCGATAAAGTGTTGTCGAACGCTTTTACCTTGGCACCTGTGCCCGGTGCGATTGCTGCAGTGGGTGCCCAGCCTATATTTGTGGGTGTGACTGAAGGGCTGACCATCGATCTGGATGATCTGGAAAGCAAATTGGATCAGGCCGATGTTTTGTTGCTCAGCCACATGCGCGGCCACATCTGTGACATGGATCGTCTTATGGCAATGTGTGACACAGCAGATGTTAAGGTGGTTGAGGATTGCGCGCATACGATGGGGGCCTTGTGGAACGGGGTGCCGTCGGGTCGTGCAGGCGCAATTGGGTGCTATTCTTGTCAGACCTATAAGCATGTGAATTCGGGCGAGGGCGGATTTTTGGTCACCGATGATCCGATATTGGCGGCGAAATCTGTGATGTTGTCAGGGTCATACATGCTGTTTGAGCGGCATTTGGCGGCACCTGATCCAGAAGTATTTAAGGAAATCAAATACGAGACACCAAATATTTCGGGTCGTATGGACAACTTGAGAGCTGCGATTTTGCGGCCGCAGATTGCTGATCTGGCCACGCAATGTCAGCGTTGGAATGACCGCTACTATGCGCTTGAAGCTGGATTGCGCGATGTATCCGGATTGCAGGTGATTGAGCGTCCTGAGCAGGAGGTTATTGTTGGCTCGTCAATTCAGTTCCTTTTGCTGGATTGGTCTGAGGACGCTGTTATCGAGGTTGTCGCCCGTTGCTTGAAACGTGGGGTCGAACTAAAATGGTTTGGCGCAGTCGAACCTGCTGCATTTACAAGCCGTTATGACAGTTGGCACTATGCCAAGCCCGTCAAAATGCCCAAGTCAGATCGCATTTTACAGGGCATTGTGGATATGCGTGTGCCGCTTACGTTCTCAATAGAAGACTGCGAACTGATTGCGCGTATTATCCGTGCCGAGGTTTCAGCCGTATATCAAGCGCCAAGCTGATCCGAAGGCGCGCCTTGCGGCGCATTTCATCTTTCATTTGGTGTTTGGATCATCTGCGTGGGGCAGGTGGGCGCCTATCTGTGCTATTGACCGATTGCATTGATTGCGCTTAAGTAATGAACAAGTGTTCAATAAACTTCTGCAAAAGCAATCTGGGGGACTATTCCATGTTCAATGCCACAATGAGTTTCGATTTGGGTGAGGATGTGAATGCCCTACGTGAAATGGTCCACCGTTGGGCGCAAGAACGTGTGAAGCCAATGGCTGCACAGATTGACATCTCAAACGAATTCCCACCAGAGTTGTGGACCGAAATGGGCGCGTTGGGCCTGTTGGGTATTACTGTAAGCGAAGAATTTGGCGGCTCTGGCATGTCATACTTGGCCCACACAGTTGCGGTGGAAGAGATTGCGCGCGCTTCTGCTTCTGTTTCGTTGTCATACGGCGCGCACTCGAACCTGTGCGTCAATCAGATCAAGTTGAATGGCACAGATGAGCAGAAGGCGAAGTATTTGCCTGGTTTGATTTCTGGCGAACATGTTGGTGCGCTTGCGATGTCGGAAGCAGGCGCGGGATCGGATGTCGTTTCGATGAAATTGCGAGCTGAAAAGCGTAATGACCATTACCGTCTAAGTGGGAACAAATACTGGATCACCAATGGTCCTGATGCCGACACCTTGGTGGTGTATGCCAAGACCGATCCTGATGCAGGGTCCAAAGGTATGACCGCCTTTATCATCGAAAAATCGATGGTTGGGTTCTCCACCTCTCCCCATTTCGACAAGCTGGGGATGCGCGGCTCAAACACCGGCGAACTGATCTTTGATGACGTAGAAGTGCCGTTCGAAAATGTATTGGGCGAGGAAGGGCGCGGCGTTGCTGTCCTTATGTCTGGTCTGAATTATGAACGTGTGGTTCTTGCAGGCATTGGTACTGGCATCATGGCGTCCTGTTTGGACGAGATCATGCCATATATGGCGGAACGCAAGCAGTTTGGGCAGCCCATCGGGTCGTTCCAGCTGATGCAGGGCAAAATGGCGGATATGTACACGGCGATGAATTCTGCCCGTGCGTATGTCTATGAAGTTGCCAAAGCCTGTGATCGCGGTGACGTGACCCGTCAAGATGCCGCGGCGTGTTGTTTGTATGCATCTGAAGAAGCGATGAAGCAGGCGCATCAGGCGGTGCAGGCCATGGGGGGGGCAGGCTATTTGTCGGACAATCCGGTGGGCCGTATTTTCCGTGATGCGAAGTTGATGGAGATTGGGGCAGGTACATCCGAGATCCGTCGCATGTTGATCGGGCGCGAGATGTTAGGGGCCATGGGCTAAAGCCATGGTTGATCCCTCACTGAACATGGCGACGCAGTGTTTGGCGCATCCCGCTGAACAGGCGGCGATTATTGATCTGACGGGGGATGTGCGGCGCGATGTGACGTATGGCGCTTTGGCGGAAATGGCAGATGGATTGGCGCGGGCTTTGGCGTTGCGTATTGCTGCTGGCGACCGCGTGGGAGTTTTGCTTAGTCAAAGCCCATGGTGCGCTGCGGCCCATATCGCGATCTGGAAAATCGGCGCGATTTCAGTGCCTTTGTTTAAGCTATTCAAGCACGATGCTTTGCAGTCACGGGTTACGGATGCTGGGATTGAGATCGTTTTGACGGACTCGGAAGGTGCTGGGCTGTTGGGCGACTTGGCAGAACCATGGATGGTAGACAGCATTGGTGTTTCTGGTGCTGAGGTATCTGTGACGCCAGTAAGCAAGGACACAGCAGGTGTGTTGATTTACACAAGTGGCACAACTGGCAGCCCGAAAGGCGCATTGCATGGGCATGGTGTGTTGGCAGGGCATTTGGCTGGTGTCGCGCTAAGCCATGATCATTTGGGTCAGATGGATGACTGTCTTTGGACCCCAGCCGATTGGGCGTGGATCGGGGGATTGTTTGACGTGTTGATGCCGGGATTGGCCTTGGGTGTGCCTGTGGTTGCCGCACGGATGGGAAAATTTAACACGCAGGAATGTGCCAAGATCATTTCCGATGGGGATGTGCGAAACGTATTTTTTCCACCAACGGCATTGCGGATGTTGCGGGCTGACGGGGCATCGCTGGCTGGACTGCGGTCTATCGCGTCTGGTGGGGAACCTTTGGGGGCTGAGATGCTGGCGTGGGGTCGCGACGCGCTGGGCGTGCAGATCAACGAATTTTACGGTCAAACCGAGTGTAATATGACCGTGTCTAGTTGCGGTGCGGATTTTCCGGTGCAGTTGGGTTGTATTGGTAAACCTGTTGTGGGGCACGAGATTCAGGTTATGGATGTTCATGGTTTCCCGACGATGGACGAGGGCAATATTGCGGTGCGCCGTGGGTCTCCGTCTATGATGTTAGAGTATTGGAACCGGCCCGAAGAGACGGCGGAAAAATTCATAGGGGATTGGATGTTGACGGGGGATCGCGGAGTCTGGGAAGGCGAATACCTGCGGTTTGTCGGGCGGGAGGATGATGTGATCACCTCGGCTGGGTATCGCATTGGGCCAGCCGAGATCGAGGATTGCTTGCTGACCCATCCAGATGTTGTGACTGTTGGAGTTGTGGGTAAGCCGGATGCGCTGCGGACTGAAATTGTGAAGGCCTATGTTGTCTTGCGGGATGGGGCGGCTGAGGATGCAGGGGCGTTGCAGGCCTATGTTAAGGATCGGTTGGCAAGTTATTCATATCCAAGAGAAATTGGGTTTTTGGAGGCTTTGCCAATGACGGTGACGGGTAAGGTTATTCGGAAAGAGTTGAAGATGTTGGCTGTGCGGGAGTTGTCCTATGTTTGAAAAGAAAAAGGGCCTTGCCAAAACCAACCATCTCGCAATGGAAAAATTCCCTTTGTATTCTCCCATGATGCTGAAGGCGGATCAGGACTTTTTGCTTGGGTATGACCCTAGTTATTTTCTCCGTCTTGCAGCACAGTTTCAATTGCCTGCTTACCAATCAGATTCAGCTTCGTTGCATGAGGATAATGGTGAACATGATTTGCTACCTGATAACATTGAATTATTTGAAGCAACAAAAACATCGTTTTTGCATCAACTAAGGTATTTGAGTTCAGAGGCGTTCCTGCTTCTGTTGATTTCGGGATATCCTTTCGGGCCAACCTTGAAAGTGCTTCAAAAAGTTCAGGGCAAGAAGCTAATTGGTATTTTGGATAGCCTTGCTCAGAGCATTCCGCCTGACTTAAGTGGTGTCTTCCCAAAGGATGGCTTTAAAAAAATTGACCCCGAGTTGTGCTTTGAAGATTGGTTGCGGCACTGCCTCTTGTCAGGAAATGCCGATCTTTATGATTCCAGTCAGATGACCGATCTGGCTGAGTTTGTTGCCAACGAAGCAAAATTTGTTGGCAAACGCGATGCAATCAACGCATTCAAGCACGGAAGAATTATAAAAGGTGGACTTGGTCAAGGAGTCCAGATTTCTCTTAATAGAGAGGGAAATCGGATCCCGCTGTTGGCAAAAATGAACGGGTTTATAAGTT
>Ga0307492_10001185_pt1 | contig 10823 bp, 10 predicted proteins | sample SI3LmetaG_FD_202365 | JGI IMG/M metagenome (GOLD analysis project Ga0307492, IMG submission 202365) | Sea-ice brine microbial communities from Beaufort Sea near Barrow, Alaska, United States - SI3L | ecosystem: Environmental > Aquatic > Marine > Coastal | place: USA: Alaska | collected 2017-05-06
CTTTTAAAAAACTCTTTGATAACTACAAGCCCATAGCTTTTTTAGCTAGCCATTTTTTTACAGGCGTTAATTTATTAATTTTTTTAATACCTGTATTTCTTAGCCAACGCACTGATAAATTTTTCGTGCCAAACAAGCGTTTAAAACTCTCCATAAGCGCCATAAGTTGCAAATTATTTTGCTTTCGAGCACGCTGATAGCGACGCAAAATAGATTCATCACTCAACGGCAAGCAGCGCTCGGAAGCTCTAGTAATTTCTGCAGCTAATGCAGCGGCATCGAGCAGGCCTAAATTAACGCCTTGCCCTGCCAGGGGGTGAATCGCATGTGCCGCATCACCTACTAAGGCTATTTGTGGCGCAATATAACTCACGGCATGAGTTTGCGTTAACGGAAAACAAAAACGCTTATCGATATGTTCTATAGCCCCTAAGCGATTTTGAAAAGCACGAGCAAGCTCAACTTTAAATTTGTCATCAGGCAATGCCATTAAGCGATCAGCCTCAGTGTTATCAAGCGACCAAACAATCGAACAATACTGCTTACTAACATGGTCTAGTGGCAAAAAAGCCAATGGCCCTGTCACTAAAAAATTTTGCCATGCCGTATCTTGATGAGAATTTTCTGTCTTAACTGTCGTAACGATTGCTTTTTGTTGATAACTCCAGCTACGTACTTTTAGCCCCGCAAGCTCTCGTATTTTTGAATGTGCACCATCGGCTGCAATAACTAATGATGCTTGTAATATTTGCCCATTATTTAGTGTAATTCTTTTTGAGCACTTATTATTGTTCTCGTTGTTTGCCTGTGCAGCTAATTCACTAACGGATTCACCTCGCAGCAAGGTGATATTGTCAAGCCGCGCCAATACGGCGAGCACTGCCGATAACAATATTCGATTTTCAACAATCACACCTAGTTGCGGTTGTGATAATTCGCTCGCATCAAAACTAATTTCGCCGGTACCTTCGTTATCCCACACGCGCATAAAGCGATAGGGACAAGCTCGCATAGATTCGATAGTAGACCATGCGCCAATAGACTCGAACAATTTTATGGAGTCTTGAGTCAAGGCTACAACGCGCGGATCAAATGCTGGCGACGCCTTAGTTAATGGCGCAATCTCCGGGGCGGCACCTTGATCAATCACCGCTATCTTAATATTTTGATTACTACTATGACTCGCGATACTCGCGGCAAGTGTAGCGCCAACCAAACCCGCACCAACAATAATAAGGTCATAATCCGTCTTTTTATTAGCGCTACTTAAAACACTGTCTACATCACTATTAACATCGTGCTTTTTATTATTTTTTTTAATAGCCATAATGATGCTCGCAACACTCAATTTCAAATAACAGAAAAATTTTCAAACCATACCCATCATCTTTTTAGCGAAGCGCTGTTTAACGCTCGCCGATGCATTTAAACTTAATAAACCGAGTTGACGCAGGACTGCCTTTGATAGCTGAGCCGATGAAAATAATTTTACTAAAGAATCTGTCACCGCAATAGTAGAGTCTTGATCAAACAATTGCTCGTCAAGATATTGATTAAGCACCGACAACTCGCCTAATAATTTATTGTCTACATCGGCTTTTTGTAGACAGCTCACTAGTTGATAACAATCTCTTAGCGCCAAATTAAAGCCTTGCCCCGCAACAGGATGTAGAAAATGTGCCGCATTACCAATAATCACTAAATTAGAGCGCACTTGCTCTTGAGCTTGAATAAGTGTTATGGGGTAAGCTTGTCGCACGCCTATTGACAAGAACTGTCCTGCCCGATAACCGAATCGGTCTTGTAGATGAGCCAGTAGGTTTTCATTGCTCTCATTGAGATAATTATCTTGCTGGTCACGGGGAATAATCCACACTAGTGACGCTCGGTTATCATCTTTTGACGACGGTGCTTTAAACTGACTTGCCGATAGTGGCAATAAAGCAATTGGACCTGTGTCTGTAAAGCGTTCGTAGGCAATATTTTTATGGGGCTGGGCAAGCGCTACATTAGCAATTAATGCCGACTGTTTATAATCTGTAGTTTGTGTATCGATGCCTAGTTTTTTTCGCAATTGGGATTGCGCGCCATCGGCAACTATTAACAAGTCGGCATGCAGCTCCTGTGTAACACTCTCAGCGCTCTTATTAATGCCCTTGTCATTATCTAGCGTTAGGCTATACCCATTTTTTTTAGGCTGGCAGCTTGTAACCTTTGCTGGCGCCAAACAATTAACTGAGCTTTGCTTGAGTTCATTTAATAATATAGATCCTAAATGCCGGTTTTCGATAACATAACCCACCGCATCTTGGCTGTAATCTTTTGCATTGATTTTCACGTTGCCGACATGACCTTTGTCTGACACATGAATCGTTTTTATGGGCTCGGCTACTTTTTTTAATGCTTGCCAACAACCAATTTCATTAAATATTTTCGCAGACCCCGCACTAAGTACAGTTGAACGAGCATCAAAACCAGGCTGACTCAGCGCGGTCTTTGGCGCAGCACTTAAAGAAAATTTTTCGATTAATGTAATTGAATAGCATGTAGAATTTTTATTATTCAATGCCAGCTTTGACATCCATTTAGACAATAATAGAGCCAAACTAACGCCCACCATGCCACCACCCACAATCACAACATGTTGATTTTTGGGCTCGCAAGTTTTTGAGCTGTTAATTAGTGATTCAGAAATAACCGTCACCGCCGCTGTCTATTTTATAAGGTTATATTGAGTAAAACTGTACTGTTTATTCGAACTAAGCGATTAAAAATACTGCCATTAAAAATATCTAAGCACTCATTAATGACTCGATATCCTCAACACTTTTAGGCGCATCGATCGATAAAATATCGTAGCCCGTTTTGGTGATTAGAACGTCATCTTCTATACGCACACCGATACCGCGCCATTTTTTTGCCACACTTTCATCGTCAGGAGCAATATATATACCTGGCTCAACTGTCATTACCATACCCGGCTCCAACACACGCCAAAGCCCATCGATCTTATAATCACCCACATCGTGTACGTCCATACCTAGCCAATGACCAATCTTGTGCATATAAAATTGCTTATATTTTTCTTCATCAATTAAGTTTTCGACATCGCCTTTTAATAAACCTAACTCAACTAAGCCTTCAGTGATTACTTTAACCGATATCTCGTGAGGCTCATTCCAATTGTTACCCGGTTTCACGGCATCAATAGCGGCAGTTTGTGCATCTAATACTAATTGATAAATCGCTTTTTGTTCTTTAGAGAACTTTCCCGACACTGGAAATGTACGCGTAATATCAGAGGCATAATGCTCTAACTCACAACCTGCATCAATAAGGACTAAATCGCCCGATTTCATTTGGCGAGCGTTTTCAACATAATGCAAAATGCAAGCGTTATCGCCACTACCCACAATCGAATTATAAGCGGCTGCACGCGAACCAGATTTCATAAATCCGTGTAAAAGTTCTGCCTCTAACTCATATTCATACATTCCTGGCCTACAAAGTTTCATCGCGACGCAATGAGCCTGCGCTGAAATACTCGCCGCCTGCTTCATGATTTTCACCTCAGATGCGCGCTTAAATAAACGCTGATCATGCAGCAGATGATCGAGATTTAAAAACTCACCCGGAGGTATCGCACCCGAACGGATTTGTGAGCGGATAGAATTGACCCACGTCATCACTTTTTGATCAAACTGTTGATCGCGACCCATCGAATAATAAACCCGCTCGCGGCCTTCAATAAGGCCTGGCAAAATATCATCGATGTCGCTAATTGGGAACGCATCATCTGCCTCAAAATCTTTACAAGCGCCCTCAGGACCCGCCCGATAACCGTCCCAAATTTCACGAGTACGGTCTCGATCACGACAAAACAAAATGAACTCACCGTGCTTGCGACCAGGTATAAGCACAACGACAGATTCCGGTTCGGCAAAGCCACTTAAATAGTAAAAATCACTATCCTGTCGATAGCGATAGTCGGCATCGCGGTTGCGAATTTTTTCAGTGGCCGAGGGCAAAATAGCAATGCTATTAGGCTCCATATGGCTCATTAGTTGCTCGCGTCGATGAGCAAATTCTTTTTTGCTAATAGTAGGGATAGTCTTTGACATATTACTCACAACACAGGGTGCTTATTATTAATTTATGACTCAATACGACCGACTTATTACAATAGATATCACTTTAGATCGCACACTTAACTACTTACAACTCAATCGCTTATATTACTTAGGCTTAGTCATTATATTAATGTACAACTTTAGATGTAGAATTCTTATTTGCCTGACTTTTTACAGCCTTTTCCTTATCTTGGATCTCTTGCAAATTATCTTCGTAAAAATTCATCGCAATAATACGTATGTGCTCAATCAATGCCATATAGTCAGATTCCTGTTCATCCTCGTTGCGATCTACCTCGTCATCCACTGTAACTTGCACAATAGATGCTATATCACGCAGAGATTCCGCCTGATCGGTAGAAAACTCCGCGTCAGCGGCAATACCCGCACTGCCAAAACCCGATAGAAAGCCATGGCACCATTGAGATAGCGCCTGAGTACGCTGCTCCATCTCGCTATCGTCATCGGGCAAATAGGGCTGTAAATCATAATCGCCAGAGCTTAGCTGCGCTTGAGTAATGCTATACATAGCAATAACTGGCTCTTGTATATCCACATTAGGCTCGCCTACAATATCGAGCAACTCCCAAGCCGAGCTAAGCCATTGATCACTCGTTAAAGAGGCTCCTCCACATAATTTGCCACATAACAGACCATGTAACTCCGAGGGGCTATTAAGCGCACCCAATGGAATTAACACATCACAAAAATCATCAAAATTTATCATACGAACATCAGTCATAAACTACACACATATCTTTTAGTATATTTAAAATAGACGAATAAAAACTATCGTTTACAGCTTGATCGAGCCTGATAAACGGATGGTTTTCTATGATGGTGTCATCAGTATTCGCAGGGTTAATTATTAAGTCGTATATTATCATGATATGAAGACGATAGTTTTAACGACAAAAGCCCTATCATGCTCTAAAGTATCACTATCGCTAGCTATAATATGGTCCTTATCTAGGCGCATTAAAATAAACATGCTTAAATCTCGCAATTAACAAAACACACATTGACAGCTGAGCCTATCTAAGACGAACCCTTATGAAGTTTATTACACGTTTCATTCCACTATTTATTTCGCTATTAATTTCACTATTACTTATAAGCGGCTGCTCAATGGTGCAACATCAGACCAAATTAGATTGGCCTGCTGACCTACCTCCCATCACACATTATATTTCCTCTTACAATGAAGATCCCAGCAACACGCAACTCATTTCATTGGATGAATATTTGTTATGGATAAAGCGCATATATTTGGGCTGGGAGCTCTATCGCAGAGGCTGGATTGAACTCTCTAACAATTTAGCTGAAACCATAGTGGACAATACGGATCGAGACCTCGCAGAAGCTAAGTTAGCCTTTATGGGGAAACTTGTATCGACCGAATGGGCAAAGCACAGAAGACTCAGTACAATAAAAACACGACATCTACTTATCTGGGGCAATGCTCTTGATCAATCGCCTGAGAAAAATGAACAATTAGAAATCATCGACAAAGTACTTGCCGATGCAAACTTGCTAATACAACGACAATTGACGCCTAAAGATATATTAATCGATAGGTATTATCCGCAAGCAGTTTTCCATGATCGTGAAGACCCGTTTAAATAGATAATTCGTTCAAGATGTAACACATGAGCATTAACTTCGTAAATCTGATCATAACATCGTCATTTTCTTTTTATAGAAGTTTTGATAAAGAAGACTCACGTCATTAAAGTGAGAATACCATGGAAAATGCTTTGCTTAATAACAGAGACATCAATAATAAAGAGCTTAACCATAGCGGGATTGGCAATAATAGAAATAACGATGCGCGCTTACAATTAATTGTTGGCGACAATGACCTTCAACTTATGAGTAAAAATAACCCAGGTTTTCATGAAGGGCTCGTGCCACACAAACGCGAACACGAGTACATATTTATAAAGGCAGGCACAACCGGCAGAATTGGACACCTAAATTACCCTATCAATTAATTCTTAGTTGATGAAAAATATAAAGCTCCATATACCGAGAAAATTGAAACCAAGTTGAAAAACTTACTATTTAAGCTGTTGGCTCGCCAAGTACTCACTATAGGTTCCTTTAAAATTAATCAGCTCTTTATCTTTTATCTCGATAATCTGTGTCGCTAACGACGATACAAACTCGCGATCGTGACTGACAAAAATTAAGGTTCCCGGATAATTTGCTAAGGCTAGGTTAAGTGACTCGATAGACTCCATATCCAAATGGTTTGTTGGCTCATCCATTAACAAAACATTAGTATCCATCATCATAAGCTTACCAAAAAGTAGGCGATTTTTTTCGCCACCCGAGCAGACACTACCTTTCTTTTTATATTCATCTGCCGAGAATAATAAACGACCCAATGTTGCGCGCACAATTTGATCGTCATGATTTGGCTTACGCCACAGGCTCATCCAATCAAATATATTCACATTGCCGACGAACTCTGCCCCTGTGTCTTGTGGGCAATAACCTAAAGTTGCATTTTCAGCCCATTTAATCCGACCCTGGCTTGGCGTTAACTGCCCCATCATACAGCGCAACAATGTAGTTTTACCCGCGCCATTTTCACCAATAACAGCAATGCGCTCACCGGCTTCAATAATAATATCGCTTTTATCAAATAAGGTTTCACCATCAAAACCGTGACCTAAATTTTCAAAGGTGACCGCCTGTCTATGTAATTTTTTATCTTGATTAAAACGGATAAACGGATTCATTCGGCTAGAGGGCTTAACATCATCGAGTTTAATTTTTTCTAGTTTCTTAGCGCGAGATGTCGCCTGTTTTGCCTTAGAGGCATTCGCCGAAAAACGGCTGACAAACTGCTGCAGGTCGGCAATGATGACGCTTTTCTTACTGTTCTCTGAACGCAGGCGCTCTTGTACCTGAGTGGCGGCAATCATGAAATCATCATAACTGCCTGGGTAGACGCGTAGCTCACCGTAGTCGATATCAGCCATATGCGTACAGACAGAATTTAAAAAATGGCGATCATGCGAGATGATAACCATCGTGCTATCACGCTCATTTAACACCTCTTCTAACCAACGAATGGTATTAATATCCAAGTTATTAGTTGGCTCATCAAGCAATAAAATATCGGGATCAGAAAACAGCGCTTGCGCAAGTAACACACGCAATTTACGACCTGGAGCAATCTCGCTCATCAAACCAAAATGTAGCGGTTCTTCAATACCCGCACCTAATAAAATTTCACCCGCACGACTCTCTGCACTATATCCATCCATCTCTGCAAACTGGACTTCTAAATTGGCAACTTTCATGCCGTCTGCCTCACTCATCTCAGGCAGTGAGTAGATGCGATCGCGTTCTTGTTTTATTTCCCAGAGTTCACTGTGCCCCATAATTACGGTATCGACAACAGTGTATGTCTCAAAAGCAAATTGATCTTGACTTAATTTGCCCAAACGCTCGTTAGGCGTAACGGATACATTGCCAGCCGATGGTGCAAGACTTCCATCGAGTATTTTCATCAATGTGGATTTACCACAGCCGTTAGCACCAATCAGCCCGTAGCGATTGCCATTACCAAATTTAACGGAAATATTCTCAAAAAGAGGTTTTGCACCAAATTGCATGGTGACATTTGCAGCTGAAATCAAAAGAAAGCCCTAAGAAGTGTTAGTAAGCGATACCAAAATAGTACGCGCCAAAAATTGCGCGTACTATAGAGATTTATAGCGGCGAGGTCGAGTGAATTTTAATCGGATCTTATTTGAAAGCCGCGCTAGCTTAGAACAACCAACGCGACACATTAATCAAAAAATATCAGGAGTGCTCACAATTTGTAATCACGAGCGTTACTAGCTAGTAATGCTAAGCTGTCGTTACATATTGTAAAACTTCAACAACCTGCTGTGGCGTTTGCGCCCAGCCCATTGCTGCAGCATCAACTTCTTTTAATGGATGAATAATATCGTCGGCATGCAGTGTTAAATATGGCTTACCTAATGCCGCGCAGAAGCCTGCATCAAATGCTGCGTTCCACTGCTTATATTTTTCGCCAAAGCGAATCACCGCCATATCACAATCTTGAATCATAGTCTTAGTGCGAATTGCATTAACCTTAGACGACTGATGATCACGCCAAAAAGGTACATCTTGCGCACTCAATACGTCACCGGCCGCATCACTCAACTCATGCACCACAACAGGCGAGATAAACTCAATGGGCAAATTTAGCGCTTTAGCGCCTTCAATAATTTGTTCGCGCCAATCGCTGTGAATCTCTCCTGATAAGTAAATCTGCCATGTTTTCATGTATTTCTCCGCTTAAATCGTCTATTTATAGTTTTAGTCTTCATCATTTCAATTATCAGAAGACTGGATGTTTTATACTAAATATAATGATAAATATTGGTCGCACGCTTAAACCGTATGTCTAGGCCTTTTATCTAGGCTACTGCTAATTATCGCTTAAATATCATATCAATATGCTCTATGCCGCCATCGTCGTATGGTTTGCCAACCGCCTCAAAACCTAATTTTTTATAAAAATCAACAAGGTGACATTGCGCAGAGAGCCTGATATTACATAAGGGAAAAAGTGCGGTGCATTTATCAAGGCAGCTCTTAACCAAATTTAACCCTAAACCTTCACCACGATGATTCTTTGCGACAAGGATGCGGCCAAGAATCACTTCTTGTGCCTTTATTTCGGGAGGAATAAGTCGAGCGTAGGCGACTATTGGTGTAATCGCCTTAGCTTGCTCAGCACTACTAGAGTGACAAACATGCCTCACTAAAAAATGATGGGCATACTCATCAAACTCATCAGCATCGAGATAAATACTTCTCTGTTCGACGATAAAAACAGCTTGCCTGATAGCGAGCAGATCATGAAGATCATTAACACTTAAGCCACTGTAATGAGCCCATTGCCCGTCAAGATTCATCTTGAATTTCTGGCCAACCATCGGGCCCTCGTCAATGTAACATCTGTTGCAAAAGCGTTAATCTAAGAGCTCTACCCAATGCTTAACCGGCACGCTTGCTTTTGATTCTAAATGCATTTGGCAGCCCACATTTGCGGTCACAATTTGAACGGGATTATCGACCATTAATGCAGCTAATTTATTATCGAGTAAGTCTTGGCTAGTCTTAGGCTGCAATACAGAATAAGTACCTGCTGAGCCACAACATAAGTGCTTTTCTTTTGTTTTGGTTAACGGCACACCCGCGCGTGTTAAAATTTCTTCAACGACACCATTTAATTGTTGTCCATGCTGAAGAGTACAAGGGCAGTGAAATGCTGTTGGCTTTTTATCACTAACAGAAAGCGCTTCTAAATCTTCATGAAGCAAGATTTCGCTTAAATCTTTTGTCAGCTCGCTGACTTTTTTAGATTTCTCTGCATACTGAGCATCGTGTTCTAACAACTCAGCATACTCTTTGACCATAACACCACAGCCAGAAGCCGTCATTACAATCGCCTCAGCACCTGCTTCAATAGCCGGCCACCACGCATCAATATTTCTACGCATAGCGACTAAGCCTGCTTCATGTGCGCCAAGATGATGATCAACAGCACCACAACAACCGGCTGTAGGCGCCTCAACTAAGGTAATACCGAGCTTATCTAATACGCGTGCCGTAGCTGCATTTGTATTTGGCGTTGTTACCGGTTGCGCACAACCTGCCAATGCAATCATATGTCGTGCATGGCCTTTACCATTGTTCGCCATTTTTGGCCAAGGCGAGGCTACTTTTTTAGGCGGAATTTTAGCGCCAATCGAGGTACCTTTGAGTATTGGTTTAACCAACTGTCCCATGCCGACTAAAAAACCGAACAGCTTTGCGTTAGGCAAAACTTTTCTTAAGGAAAAGCGCATAAATTTATCGATTGGTTTACGCGGCACACGCTCCTCAACAATACCACGGCCAATATCAACTAAGCGTCCATATTTGACCCCAGAAGGACAAGTTGTCTCGCAACTTCTGCAGGTTAAACAACGGTCGAGATGCGTTTGAGTGCTCTCGGTAACCTCGTTGCTCTCTAATAATTGTTTTATTAGATAAATGCGACCACGAGGCCCATCGCGCTCGTCGCCAAAGTGTTGATATGTCGGACATGTCGCCGTACAAAAACCACAGTGTACACAAGCACTTATAATATCTTCGGCCTCTTTAATATTAGGCTGGCCGACCATGTCTGGATGAGTATTTGTATGCATAATTTTTTATCCTACATCCAACCGTACAAGCGACCGGCATTAAATATATTATGCGGGTCGAATGAATGTTTAATATTTTGTTGAAGTGTTTTTATAACGCTATTAGGTTCTGTTATTATCTCTTGTGTGCGATCGCCACCTTGATACAAAACAACTTCACCACCATTTTCGGCAGCCCACGCGGACAATTCTGCTTGAGAAAAATCACCTTTTAGCCACCGCTGAGCGCCAGCCCAATCGAGCAACCATTGCTCACCCTCAAGATGAACAGGAGCCACAGGGCTTAATGAAAAGCGCCATAGGGATTCAGCCGCATCTCTTTTTGAGAAGAAACTATCGCTTTGCTCACGTAAGTTAGTCCAGAAGGTTAATGCATCGGCCTCAGACAATTCTTTAGCACCTGACAATTTACTTTGCCACTGCTTGACCGTACCTTCAACTGCACTTTTAGCGCCAGACAATCTCAAAT
>Ga0307492_10001186_pt1 | contig 10818 bp, 11 predicted proteins | sample SI3LmetaG_FD_202365 | JGI IMG/M metagenome (GOLD analysis project Ga0307492, IMG submission 202365) | Sea-ice brine microbial communities from Beaufort Sea near Barrow, Alaska, United States - SI3L | ecosystem: Environmental > Aquatic > Marine > Coastal | place: USA: Alaska | collected 2017-05-06
ATATTGCGTCATCCATATTTTTCATATTTTAAAAAACGGATGGATTGACTTGCAAAATGCAATGCAATTTAGGGCGGATAATGCGCAACTATTCAGTAAATTAGTCTGAAAACTTTTATTACGTTTTCACCCTGCCCAAACTGATGCGCCTATATTTTCACCGGCGCCAACGTTTTGATGGACTGAACCGGGTTGTCACTGGGTTACTGACCAGCATCTGTTGTCTGGCCGATTTGGTGCAGTTCGTGCAGACCTTTGGATACCTGGTTAACTTCCATCCTCATATCCATGTGCTTGGGGCGTATTCGTGTACTACTGGCGTTGCCGAGGATGCCATCACAGGCGAGTTTGGAAGCCAATTGCTGAGCTGGCTGCACAGTAGCCGTTAAATTTCAAAAGGAATCACAGATTCAAATCTGTATCGATTTGAAAGCAAGTTATATTTGATCAGTATATAGTGCTAGTAAGAGGGCGAATAATGCCACTTGAGATCTTCAGTGGATTAATGGAGGCAGTTCATGTGTCGTAAAGCCCCGCAAATGCAGCTAATTTGATGCAGTCTATGAACCAGTTTCGTTTTGGTAAAGTTAGTGGCCGCGAGTTAATTGATTGCTGGCATGAACGCAGCAAGCCAGCCAGTATTATATATACCGTTAGGGTCATGGCTAAAAAATACTCAGGCGCATCAATAATATTGTATCTGAAGCATAGATAAGTCAATTGAGGGAGTTAGCAGGTCCAAACTTTTAAATGAAAATTTTACCGCCTTTTGTCTCGTCTTATAGATGAGAATAATCGTTTAGCTCAGCGTTATGCCGTCCTAGTAATAAATTTATAAGCGTCGATATATGAAAAACACATTAAGAAAAATATTCCTACCCATACTCCGGATTTTTGAATCTGGCGAAGCAGAATATCTTTATAAGAAATCACATCGAAAAATACTCATTGCTGTCGGTGTATTATTTTTTATCCTGTCCGCTACTTCTGCCGTGTCAGCTATTAGCGCATCACAAATCGGAGGGCTTATACCCTTTATAGTATTTTTTGTGATTGGTCTTGTATGCGAAGTTATTGGCTTATTAGGGAGCAATCATGCGGTAGCCAAAATATGGGGTAGTAAATAATACCTGTTGTAACATGGTCTTTCTGAAGCTTTCATATCAATCGTTTGACCAGGGGGAATAAGTTGGCTGAATTTAATCTCGAACCATTACATGCCGATTTTGGCGCGCGTTTAAGTGGAGTGGATTTATCTGCAGATTTGTCGGAACTGCAATTGCGCAAACTTCATGATGCTATCGACACCTATTCGTTTTTATGTTTTCCAGATCAAACTATGTCAGATGCTATTCAACTGTCCTTGACGTGGCGTCTGGGTGCGGCAGAAGCCGAACACGTAACCCTGGGGAAAACTGGCAGGACGACCTATTTCGGTAGTGTTGGCAATATAAGCGATGAAGGCATTCACCAGGGGAATCAGCACGGTGATACGCGCTATCAATCGGGTAACTTTCTTTGGCATTCAGATTCCTCTTTTCGTCATCAACCAAGTTATGTATCAATTATGTATCCGTATGAAGTGCCTGAAGAAGGTGGCGCAACTGAGTTTGTCAGTCAACGTGCTGCCTACCAGCGGTTAAGTAAAGCAGAGCAAAGTGTCTACGAAGAAATGACTGTGATCCACGACTACGTTTTTTCGCGCAGTCAGACTGCTCCAGTGGATTTCTGCCACGCGGCTTCGTTGCCACCTGTCAAACACCCGTTGATTGGTACAAATCCTGCTAACCAACTGAAAAACTTCTACGTCGGTTCGCATGCCCGCTCCATCGTCGGTCTTGATGGCATGGAAAGTAGGCGCGTTATTGATCAATTATTGGTTAATACCACTCGACCAGAGGATGTTCTCTCGCATAGCTGGCGGGTTGGCGAAGTTGTTATGTGGGATAATCGATGTATTTTACATCGAGGTGCGGGGTACGATGCTGATCGTTGGCGTCGGCGCATGCGTCAGACTCGGGTTGTGGGCCAGCACAAAGGTATTTTGTGATTCGCTCTGGAAAAATAATAGACCAAAATGAAATGACTAAATCATGTTCAATTGCCATATAAAATATGCATGTAGACTTAAAGTGCCCACAACGCGCAACTTTTGTGGCTGATGTGAGGCTTTATATTACTTAAGGATATCAATTATGAATTTAGATAAATCAACAAAACGCATAGCAAAGTGGGTAAAAAAAGGTTTTCAAGGTTACCCACAGATTTCATTAGCCTATTTTGGTGAATCAATGAATTATGCGACTGAGGTTGTCGTTGGTTTCGTATCAGAAGAAGGGGCTGTGGCTCAAGAGCAGAAGTTTGTAAGCAAGGGTGACGCTAGAAAAGATGAAACGATTCAAACCACATTGTTAAAGGTTATCGAGCGTGCAGGCGCAAAAACTGTTTTAGAAGTTGAAGGTGTTTCAGTTATTGAGTGATGCGGTTAACCATCAATACAGCAAAGTAAAACATTTCGCGGGGTGCGGCCCGGCGAGCTCGCTTTCATCCTCAAAACTGAATGAGCCTTGTTATCGTCATGGAATGTCGCCCAAACATCCTGATTGCATCACTCGCCAATTAATTCAATCAAGTGGTATAATAAGGAAATTGCTTGCTTTACTGGGCCTAGGAACTGTTCCTAATGCTATTTAGGTAGTATGCTCAGGTAACGCGGCAAGTAATACCGTATTTGAGGCAAAATGCAGACTAGTCACCATACTAGTAAATACAGCTGATACCGAAGGGGCAGCTGGTTTAGGTGGTTTGATCAAACATGTTTACGTTATATTCGAACCGGTGAATTCGAATATAATTTTTATATTTCACCAACAATAAATGAGTAAAGAAAATGAGTAAAGGTACAGTTAAATGGTTCAATGCCGATAAAGGTTTCGGTTTTATTACACCTGAAGACGGTGGCAAGGATCTGTTTGTTCATCATTCAGAAATCCAGGCAGGCGGCGAGTATGCAACTTTGAATGATGGCCAAGCGGTTGAATTCGAAGTTGGACAAGGCCAAAAAGGTCCGTGTGCAAATAAAGTTGTTGCTGTTTAAGCTGCGATAGTTACCAAATCAAGAAGCGGAAGGCTATGCCTTCGCTTCTTGATGGGTTTAGGTCTTTTCGTAAGATACGACCTGAAAACTTTATTTTAACGGTATTGTTATTTTTAAGTGAGTTGTGCTCACTTGAAAATTTTTTTAATTCAGTTAACAAAGTGGCTATCACATTTATGCTTACCTACAGTTGCTGACCGCTCCACCCGAAGATTCACTCACAAAAACTTACGTACCAATAATATGCCTATTGCGACACTCGGCCCAACGCCGAAAGCAAACAGGAATGTGCCGATACCCACAACACCACCTAGATACCAGCCGATAGAAACAACCGTAATTTCTATCGCGATACGAATGCTTGCGATGGGTAAATTTGTTTTGATTTGTAGCCCCGTCATCAATCCGTCTCGAGGGCCAGCACCCAGGTTGGCTGTGAGGTAAATGCCAGACGCAATGCCTATGATTAATACACCGCTAATGACTTGAACCAGTTGCCAGATGAACGTCTGAGGGCTGGGTAGTAGATGTAAAGAAAAGTCGATCATAAAGGCGATAATCAGTAAGTTTAAAATTGTACCTATGCCGGGCTTTTGGCGTAATGGTATCCACATCAATAACACACTAAAGCTCACTATCATGGTAGAGAAGCCAATACTCCAGTTTGTTTTACTGGAGATGCCTTGTGCCAGTACCGTCCAGGGGCTGACGCCAGCACCACTCGCAATCAGTGTCGCTTCACCCAGGCCAAACAACACCAGGCCTAAGTTCAAATAGAAAAAGGTAAGCAGTTTGGGGCGAAGATTAAAAGGTGTCGGTGAACTCCAATTTAATCGAGGTATTGATTTAACGGTGAAGATTTTCAGCATGCGTTGTTATCTCATATAAATATCGTATGGCTTCGAATTAGACAATCCGAGGGCGGCTCAAATTAGTAGCCCGATAGCACTCACTGCAAGTACCATCTGAATGCCGGCCGTAAACCCTTCGCTGGAAACCCTATGTAATAAGTAACGCCCGGCTAGTACCGCTAAAACTGCGACAATAGCCAGGCTAACCATCGGCCACAGCAATGACATGTTGATCAAATTGGCTTGCTCGTAAACGTTCAGTTTCACCACATTGGATAACACTGATGTCGCTGCCATCGCACCAATAAACGCATGCTTAGAAATATTCATTTCGCGAAATAAAATTGCCTTGATGATATTGCCACTGCCCAGTAAACCAGAGATGAAACCGTAACCAGCGGAGCCTAGCACTATTCCTGACATACTAATTTTGAATTTTGGAATCCAGTTAAATGTTGTCAATAAAAGGTAGCTCAGCACCATGATGCCGATTAATCGTTTGAGTAATTCAGCCGGTACGTCGTTGAGGTAGCTAGCACCAAGGTAGGTAAAAGGCAGGCTTACCAGTGACATGATGCTCGTGAGCTTCCAGTCGATATGTTTGCTGTAGATAATTGATTTCGTCAGTGTCGATGCAATAAATAAAACCGTCGCAAGCGCAATGGTTTCCTTGATTGGTAGGATATGAGAACCAACCGCAATCACGATTAAAGCCGTACCAAAGCCAAACACCGCCGACACAATGCTGGCGATAAATGCCATGGCAATAAATACAATATAGATGAGTTCCAAGCTAGGTTGTCACGTTAGGTTATGATTTCTTCTTCGCTCTGGGGTGAGCCGAATCATAAACCTTCGCCAGGTGTTGGAAGTCCAGATGGGTATATATTTGGGTGGTGCTGATATGGGCATGACCCAATAGTTCTTGTACGGAACGCAAGTCACCACTGGATTCAAGCAAGTGAGTAGCGAACGAGTGGCGCAGTGTATGGGGGGACGGGTTTTGATTGAGGGCACGTGTTTTTGACAGCACATTAAGTCGCGCCTGAACATTGCGGTGTGATATTCGCCTTCCAAGCTTGCTCAGGAATAATGCCTGGTCTGTATCGGCCCGAACAAACTCTGAGCGAATTTTCAACCAGCGTTTTATGGCAATAATCGCTTTTGAGCCAATCGGCAAATAACGTGTTTTGTTGCCTTTACCGATGACGATAATCTGTTGTTGATTGAGGTCAATATCATGGATGTCGATGTTAACTAATTCGGCCAACCGTAAACCGGATGAATAAATGAGTTCAAATATCGCCAGGTCTCGAATGGTTAAATTACTATCAGTTTCGTTATTGCGCAAGAGTTGACCGACCTGTTCGGCATCGCAAGTTTGTGGCAGCAAGTGATCGCGTTTTGGTGCGCTGACATCTTTAGCAGGGTTGTTCTTCACCACGCTTTCACGAATTAAGTACTGATATAGCCCCCTTATTGAAGAAAGCTCGCGCTGGATAGAACTGCTTTTGAGTCCATTTCGAAAACGATGAGCGGCGTAACCACTGACTTGTGCAAAGTCGACTTTTGACCACTGAGTTATGTTGTGGTCTTGCAAGTAGCGAGAAAAATTATCGAGGTCACGGCGATAACTTTTACAGGTGTGAGGAGAGTAGTATTTTTCGCTACGTAGTACCTGGATATAAGAATCCAGGTATAGTGATTGTCGTGCTTTCATACGATTCGGTTGTTAGCCGGCTAACAAGCCTTGCAGGCGGGCGCTGACCAATTCACCGAGTTGCTGCAAAAAAATGGTTCCCATTTTTCTTGTGAAGCGTTCTTTGCTGACGCTACCAAGGCAGAGCAATCCAAGGTCAGACCCATGATAGAGCGGTATGATAGCGCAGGAATCTATATCTAAATCGGCACCGAACAATGCCGCGTTAATGCTATCTTTTTGTTTTCCGCAGATCGGCTTTCGGCCAGAAACCCAGGGCGTAGCGATATCGACGATGCCACTGTTTGCATCAAGATAATGGGTGCTGAGGCGTTTTAATCTATCATTAATGGTGGGTAAGAATTTAAAGCAAACATAGTCGGTATAGAAAAATGTTTGCACTTGATCCTGAACCAATGATAGAACATCGTGCAGTTGATCGCTGCTCATTAGTTCGAGTGCGAGACGATGAAATCGTTGATTAAGTTCTTCATTCTCACGGGCGATGCTCACTAGCTCATCCATGTTCTTTTTGATCGTCTGGTTTTCATCACGCAGCATTGTGAGTTGGCGTTCTACCAGTGACGTCACGCCACGAGTTTGATGAGGAATCGACAGTCCAGTAAAAATATCGGGATAGGACATCAATGTCTCTGGGTGCTTTTGTAAATAATCGATGACTTTCGACTCTTCCGATTGTTCTGTCTTGGCTTTTGCTATGGGCATTCGGTTCACTCTAAAGTTGGCATTAATACTAAACCGTTAATATTAGTACAGGTCGGCAATCTCGCCTTGAAATACCATCGCGGTTTCACCCGTCATCATAACGGGATTTCCTTCTCCCTGCCATTCTAGCTGGAGTTTGCCGCCGGTGAGTTGGGCGGTGGTTTTGTAATCCAAAACCCCGAGTTGAACGCCAGCGGCCATCGCAGCACAAGCACCACTGCCGCAAGCTTTGGTTTCACCGACACCGCGTTCGTAAACGCGCAGCCTGAAATTATTGCGATCTTCAATTTGCATGAAACCTACATTGACTCGCTCTGGGAAAAAAGAATGCGACTCAAGTATTGGGCCAAGGGTTTCCAGATCACATTGATTGACGTCATCAACTAGGATAACCATATGTGGATTGCCAATAGCCAACGCGCTGAACTGAATGGTTTGATTGTTAACCTTGAGCTTGTATTGCTTACTGCGTTGGGAAGTGCTCAACGGAATCTGGTTAGGGTCGAAAGTTGGCGTATTCATGTTAACGCTTACTTGGCTGGCATCGATCATTTCTAAATGCAGTAAACCCGCATTGGTTTCAACTGAAATTAAATTCGCATCGCTGAGATTTCGCTCGCGAACGAAACGCGCAAAACAACGGGCACCATTACCGCATTGCGAGACTTCTCCACCATCAGCATTAAAAATGCGATATTTAAAGTCAGCCTGATCTGATTGCGCTTTTTCGACGACCAGCATTTGGTCAAAACCGATACCCAATTTTCGATCCGCCAGACGTTTAATTTTGGCGGCATCGAGCTCGAAGTGTTGATTGATCGCATCGATAACAACAAAGTCGTTACCGAGGCCATGCATTTTGGAAAACTTTAAAGCCATGAGCCATTCACTATTGGGAAATCAATTATTCTGGTAGCAACGATTCGCCGCGGACCTGATCGTCGAAGGTTTCGCGTTGGCGAATGCAATAGTGCTGATCACCATCGACCATCACTTCGGCGGCACGATTGCGTGTATTGTAGTTGGACGCCATCGCAAAGCCATAAGCACCGGAGGATCGAATGGCTAGCAAGTCGTTTTGTGCTAGTTTCATCATTCGATTCTTGCCGAGGAAATCACCTGTCTCACAAATAGCACCAACAATATCGTATTCAAGTTCTGTTTCAGTGCTGCCCAGTTGAACTGGGATGATATCCTGCCAGGCGCTGTAAAGAGATGGTCGAATTAAATCGTTCATTGCGGCATCAGCGATGGCAAAGTTCTTTTCTTCAGATAGCTTTAGGTAATTAACCTGGCTCACTAAAATACCAGCATTACCTGCGATGGCGCGACCTGGTTCGACAACAATAGTACCTTCAAAGCTCAACAATTGATCGCGTAAAGCAGCGGCCCAATCACTGGGTAATGGCGGTGTCTCGTCTTGATACCGAATACCTAAACCACCACCGAGATCCATATGATGAATGTTCAGGCCTTGCTGATTTAAGCTTTTGATTAAGGCGAGTAGACGACTGAGTGCATCGATAAAGGGTGACAATTCGGTCAGCTGCGAGCCAATGTGGCAGTCGATACCGATAACATCAATATTCGCCAGTTGATTTGCCTTCAGGTAAATTCGTTCGGCGTCATCAAACGCAATGCCAAACTTATTTTCTTTTAAACCAGTCGAAATATAGGGATGGGTTTTTGCATCAACATCGGGATTAACTCGAAACGAAACAGCCGCTGTCATGTCTTTGTCAGCCGCTACCTGGTTAAGCAAATCAAGTTCCTGTTCTGACTCGACGTTAAAACAATGAATTCCTGTATCGAGTGCCAGTGCCATTTCGTGTGCTTGTTTGCCCACACCGGAAAATACGATTTTAGATGGATCACCACCGGCTCGCAATACACGTTGCAATTCACCGCTGGAGACGATGTCGAAACCGGATCCAAGGCGAGCTAGCACATTTAATACGGCAATATTTGAATTGGCTTTAACCGCATAACAAACAAGGTGCTCACGGCCTGCCAAAGCGTCATCAAAGGCATGCCAATGGCGCTCCAAAGTTGCTCTGGAATAAACATACAGAGGCGTTCCGTAGGTTTGTGCAAGCGTGCTAATGGCAACATCTTCACAGTGCAGTGAGTCGTCTTTGTAATTAAAATGATCCAAAATAGTTTCTCTTCAGTATTTCCAGGGAGTAATTCTAAATAGCTTTTTTTAATAATCCGAGCTTCGACGTTCAGTCTTTTTTTCGTCATCTGGCAAGGTCAATGGACCTTTATTGCCACAGCCGAGGAGGCCGATTAACAGCGCTAAACTAAACAATACTGCGATTGGTTTAAGCTTCATGGTTATAGGCTCGATCAAAACAACGATTATGTTAGGGAGTGGCGTTAGAGACAAGCTGAAACTTGATATTTGGCCGAGATCTGGCAGCGATGTGACTGAGATAAGGTATGCCAGAGGGTCAATCGATCATGAATAAATATCATTAGCGGCTGACTTTATCTATCCACGTACTTTTCTGCGGGTCTTTATGGATTCATGCCGCTAGTTTTATGACAGGGCAGATTCTGGGCTAAATGGCTGTTCTGCATGGCATACAAGCAATTTCAGATCAGCACTCAAACTGAATAAAAATACAATCGTTGGCTAGTTCCCTATCGACGGATGTTTCAGGGCTCTTTTTTAACGTTGGGGGTTTTAGTCTCAGTTTCGGATGTAACAGCGCCAGGCTTTTCATCACTGTTACCCTCTTTATTCGATTCAGTCGATTCGATAGGCTCATTCGAATGAGTTTTTGGCTCTGAAGTTGTAGAACTAACAGCATCAGTTTTAAGGCTCGATGAATCAGGCTCACTTTGATTTGTCGCTACAAAAGGTTCAGCATGTTCGTCTATCGCTTCTGCAGGGGTATTTGGCGCTACTTCTGGTTCGTTAATGACATTACCGGGCCCCTCTTCGGAAATGCTAGTTTCATTTTCGATGGCAATTGATACCTTGCCTTTGTGCTGTTCCAGCAGATCGGTCAATGCTTTGCTGTCACCGAGGCTTTGCGCCCCCTCCGCAAGATGCTGGTATACCTTGACAAAATCTTGTGTCAAATCGCTCACCAGTTCCGACGTTTTATTAAAATGTTGATTGACGTTTGCCTTGTATTCGTCACGCTCTAGTTTTGCTGAAATCAGTTCGGATTTGATTTTATCTATCTCATCGTCCGACGATGACAGCAATCGATAAGCCAGCACACCTATCAATACGCCCGCAACCAAAGCCATAATACCAATTTGCCAAACAGAGTTTGCGTATTCCACAGAATTCCCTACCTATCGAAAATGACTAAACGAATTGTAATTATAGGTTAACCGACGCTGTAATAAAACGAATGAAAATAAAGATCTAAAAGCGTGAAAGGAGAGCTTGGATACGTTTTAGGAAATCCCAAGCGCCTTTATATGAAACCCCGAGTATTTAACATGACTGACGCTGTTATTCAGTGGAGCCGCGGGTTGTCAGGTCCGCCTATCCCAAAAGGGCAGGGGCTCAGGTAAGTTCAGAACTATAAATTCTGTACTTGCTCCCATACTTCATTTTTTTGAATTTTCGCTAAAGAAGTACGAGGGAATGATTTGACGAATATAACTTCTTTCGGCTGTTGATAAACGGCAAGGCGGCTTCTAAATAATTGGTCAACCTGATTCTTTGACATGTGTCGTCCTGGCTTCAATTTGACACAGACTATCGGAACTTCTCCTAAATTGTCATCGGGGCGACCGACTACTGCGGCTTCTGATATTTCGTCGCATTCAGATAATATGTGTTCGAGATCGGCAGGATAAACGTTGGATGAGCCAACGATAATAATATTCTTGATGCGATCATCCATGTACAAATATCCATTGTCATCAACGTGACCAACATCACCCGTGTGAAACCATCCATCGGTAAATGCTTTTTTGGTTGCTTCTGGGTTTTTCCAATATTCGGAAAACACGCAAAGACCTTTCAAAATAATTTCTCCTCGTTCTCCGGGCGAGACATCATTAAAGTTTTCGTCCACAATTCGTGCGTCACAATACAGGGTTTGTTTCCCCATCGACCCTGCCATATCTTCAGACTTCGCCAATGGTAATCCAATCGCGGGTGGTAAAGCTTCAGTTAAGCCGTAAATTTGTTGAGCTGGAATATTGCGCTCTGTCCACGAAGTCATTACCGATAGTGGTACTATGGTTGATCCCGTTTGGGTTAAGCGTAGGCTCGAAAGATCTGTGCTATGCCAGTTTTTATGTGTCGATAATTCGCGAGATATTTTGGGTAGAGCGAGATAAACCGTAAACCGTAATGCGTTGCTTTTCAAAATCGAGCAAAGTTTGTTCAGCATCAAACAGACGATGTAGCGTTACGCTTGCGCCAATATGTAATGCAGGCAAGGTATGAACCGTCAGGCCTCCGACATGGA
>Ga0307492_10001187_pt1 | contig 10817 bp, 9 predicted proteins | sample SI3LmetaG_FD_202365 | JGI IMG/M metagenome (GOLD analysis project Ga0307492, IMG submission 202365) | Sea-ice brine microbial communities from Beaufort Sea near Barrow, Alaska, United States - SI3L | ecosystem: Environmental > Aquatic > Marine > Coastal | place: USA: Alaska | collected 2017-05-06
TTAAATAATTTAGGAAGGTTTGCAAAGTTGATAGCGAACTATTCTGTTTTGTCTTTAAAGTCACACAAGTCTTCAATTATACAAGACCCACATTTAGGTTTACGGGCAGTACAAGTATATCTGCCATGAAGAATAAACCAGTGGTGTAAGTTGAACATAAATTCTGTTTTGTTAGGGGTGTTCTTAATGATGGCTTGTTCAGTTTGCTCTACTGTCTTACCTTTGGCATAGCCTGTACGGTTAGCTAGTCGTTGGATATGAGTATCTACCGCCAAAAAGTATCTACCTTCATTATCTTTTAGCCAGCCAAAAGCCGTATTTAACACAACATTGGCTGTTTTTCTGCCAACGCCGGGTAAAGCTTCTAAGGCGGCTCTATTTTCAGGCACTTCCCCGCCATGCAGATCAACCAACAGCTGACAGGTTTTTATAGTATTAGCCGCTTTAGTATTAAATAATCCTATAGTTTTGATATAAAATTTTAAACCGTCTACACCTAAAGCTAAAATTTTCTGTGGGGTATTAGCAACGGGGTATAATTTATTAGTGGCTTTATTTACGCCAACATCGGTTGATTGAGCCGATAATAACACTGCGATAAGTAACTCAAAAGGGGATGAGAAATTAAGTTCTGTGGTCGGGCTAGGGTTGTTATCGCGTAAGCGTGTAAGTATTTCTAATCGTATTGCTTTATTCATAATTTTTATTATTGTGATGTGAAATATTATGGTGATATGAACTATTACTGGTCATCAAAATTAACTCTAACCCGCTCAATGTTTTTCTCAACTACTGGTCGGTGTTGTAATGATTTTTCATCAATAGCATTTTTTGCTGCAATTAAAAATCCCATCACAATGAAAGCACCCGGCGGTAATATAGCTAATAAAAATTGGCTGTCAAAATGAAAAATCTCAATACGTAACCCTAATGCCCAGTCACCTAATAATAAGTGAGCACCGTCAAACAGTGTGCCTTGCCCTAAAATCTCACGAATAGAGCCAAGTAATAGTAAGACTAAAGTAAAGCCAATACCCATCATTAAACCGTCAAAGCTTGCCTGTTTGATCGGGTTTTTCGATGCATAGGCTTCTGCTCTACCAATAATGGCACAATTTGTCACTATTAACGGCAGAAAAATCCCCAGAGATTGATAAAGTCCAAAAGCAAAAGCGTTCATCAGTAATTGTACACAACTTACAAAAGCAGCAATAATTAACACAAAAATGGGGATGCGTATTTCTTTTGGCACCCAATGACGTAACGCCGATACTGTCGCATTAGAGCAAATCAGTACCAAGAGTGTTGCTATGCCCAAACCTAGCGCATTGGTCACTGTTGATGTAACAGCAAGCAGAGGGCAAAGGCCTAAAAGTTGCACTAATCCAGGGTTGTTTTTCCATAAACCTTGCCATGCAATTTCTTTATATTCTTCATTAATTTTAATGGTTTACTCCTCGGTTAGCTGAAATTGCATGCGCTTGTGTTTCTTGAATTTCAGCAAAAGAGTCATCTAGTTTACAATCATTTTTTTGGCTAAATAAGGTCTGTTGATTTTTTGCAAAATAAAGTGTGGCATTTTTAACTGCTTTTATAACAGCTCTTGGGGTGATCGTTGCCCCAGTAAATTGATCAAACATACCGCCATCTTTAGCAACTGCCCAGCGACTGTCATTATTACTCATTAATTTTTTACCTGAAAAGTCAGTAATCCAATCACTTTTAGCTAATTCTATTTTATCACCTAAACCAGGGGTTTCTTGATGTAATAAAGTGCGAACACCACTAACACTGCCATCAATATTTACTGCAACAATTAATTCAATATTACCATTATATCCATCCGGCGCAATGGTAGTAATGGCTCCGGCAACAGGCGTTGAATTAAATCTAGCGAGGTATATGGTTTGCTCTTTATCTGAGCCTAAGGACATATTGGCAACATTTACACAATCGAGTGTGAGATCATTGTTGTAACGCTTTGGGTCAATAATACTATTTAGGGTTGATAGTAAATGCTTCTGATGTTGAGTATAAATTCTATCTTTAGTTAACTCATTCACCAAACCTACGGTAGCAGTACAAGCGATGGCAAATAAAGCTAGTATTTTACTGTTTTTGTTGATCGCGGCATACATTGACATTATTTCATTTCACCTTGGTGGCCATAGGTTCTTGGACGAGTGTATTGATCAATGAGTGGCGCACTCATGTTGCACAGCAATACGGCAAAAGCAATTGCGTCAGGATAACCGCCAAATTTTCGTATTAGATAGACTAATAAGCCAGCTAATGCGGCAAATACAATACGACCTTTAGTACTCGTTGCGCCTGAAACCGGATCGGTTAGGATAAAAAATGCACCTAACATTGTAGCGCCGCTAAACCAATGAAACATTGTTGAGGCGCTGCTGTCAGGGCTTATTAAAAAGGCGATGAGAGAACAAATAAATAAACTGGCTAAAAAGCTCACAGGAGTTACCCAGTCAATGGCTTTCTTAGCGATAAGTAAAATACCACCAGCTAAGAAACCTAAGTTAATCCACTCCCAACCAATGCCAAAATGTTGACCAAAAATAGGGCTTTTAAAACTCTCAGAAACCGTTAATCCTAAGGTAAGATTTGTTTTTAAAGTGTCTAAAGGGGTTGCCATGGTATAACCATCGACGTGGAGGCGAAGTTGATCTGTTGAAAAGCCATCGTTGGTAAATCCGGTAAATATTGCCGTAAGGGTATTTTCAAAGTCCAAATCAAAAGCCATCAAGCTTAACGGCGGTTGCCATAGCGTCATCTGCACAGGAAATGAAATTAACAACATCACATAGGCTGCCATCGCAGGATTAAAAGGATTATGCCCGAGTCCGCCATAAAGTTGTTTAACAATAACGATAGCAAATATAACGCCAAAAACAGAAATCCACCAAGGCGCTAATGCTGGAATACTGATACCCAGTAAAACGGCTGTTAAAATAGCGCTACCATCAAGTAATTCAGGGCTTATTTTTTTCTTTCTCAATGATAAAACAGAAAATTCGGCAATAAACGCAGCAATAATTGCCAATGATATGTGTATGATATTTCCCCAGCCAAAAAAATACCATTGAGCAAATATACCTGGCACAGTAGCGTATATAACTAAACGCATCAGCGATGATGTTTCATTTTGAGTATGATTATGTGGCGAACTAGCTATCCAAAAGGCCATAGTGTTATTTAGTCTCTATTTCTTGTTGTTTTTTTATCTTTTTTTTTGCCATGATTTTAGCAACGGCTTCTTTTCTCTTTATTTCTTTATTATCATCAGCAATAGCCAATGTCGGCGTAGTAGAGTGTTCAGTAGCTGCCTTGGTCATTTCTTTTTTCTGTTCAACCACCAAAGTTATATCTAACGCTTTATCTTTTGTCGTCTTTTCTTTTACTATCTTGGTTGTAGTTTCATTTTTTTCATTGGCTACTGAGTTTACCGCTTTTACTGCCTCCTTATTTGCTTTTGCTTTGGCAATAACAATAGCAACTTGAGATTGCTTATCTGAAAGGTCACTAGTGCGCTGAGTTATATCGCTAACGTTAACTATGTTTTCTTCCTGAGGGGCTTTAGCGCCTAGTTTTTTTGCCTTAACACGTGCTAATGCAGCTGCCACCGCCGATGTTGCACTTTTTCCTGATGCTGTTTTATTATTCATCGCAGCTTTACGCGCTTCTGCTGCTTTTTTGTGCTTAGCTTCACGGGCGAGCTTTTCTTTATCGAGTCTTAATTTTCTCGCTTCAAAACGCCCTTTTGCTTTTTCAGCTTGTAGATCTAATATTTGCTGTTGACGAATCTCTGCTTTAGCAACACGATAATATTGCACCAAAGGAATTTGGCTAGGGCAAACATAAGCACAGGCACCACAATCAATACAATCAAATAAATTGAGTTTCATTAGTTGATTGTGATCTTTGGCTTTGGCGCTCCATTGTAACTCTTGAGGTAGTAATTGGCTTGGACAAACATCAGCACATTGACCACAACGTATACAATCAACTTCTTTAGTTTTCGTTGATATTTCTTCCTCACTTGGTGCTAAAATACAGTTGGTGGTTTTAACAATAGGTACGTTGTCATTTGCCAAACTAAAGCCCATCATAGGCCCACCCATAATCAAATGTTTATCGTTGTTGATCAGGTAACCACATTGCGCTAATAAATAGTTAATAGGGGTGCCTAATAATGCCCATATGTTTTGTGGTTTTTCTAGGGCTTGTCCGGTAATTGTCACGACTCTTTTTAAGAGCGGCGTATCATTTATTACTGCATCAGCTATTGCATAACAGGTGGCAACATTTTGCATCACTATGCCTAGGCTAAGAGGTAGTTTATCGCTGGGTACTTCCAAACCTGTTAATGCTTTTATTAATTGTTTTTCGCCACCAGTAGGGTATTTCGTTGGTAATACACAAACGATAATTTTTTCTATATCTTTAGTACCCTGTTTTAATACTTTAATCGCTTCAGGTTTATTATCTTCAATGCCTATTAAAATATATTCAGGCTTCAATAAAAGATCTAAAATCTTAATGCCGTCTATTATGGTGGTGCTTTGTTCCCTAATGAGTAAATCATCAGCGGTAATATAGGGTTCACATTCTGCTGCATTAATAATTAAGTAGTTAACTGACGACTGAGTATTTGTTTTTATATGGGTTGGGAAACCTGCACCGCCCATTCCAGCAATACCTGCATTGGCAATTTTGCTAATAAGTTCGTGCTGAGATAATTGATAAAAGTTTTCACAACTTTTACGTTCTTGCCATTTATCTTCGCCATCGGGGGTGATAAAAATACATAAATCATTCAGTCCTGACGGGTGGGCAATTGTAGAGGGCTTAACTGCAGTAACTAAACCACTGGTTGGCGCATGCACAGGTACTGCCATAGGGCTAGAAAATTGGGTGAGCTGCTGCCCTTTTAATACTTTATCACCGGGTTTTATCAGTAATTCGCCACTTTGCCCAATGTGCTGTTGCAAGGGGATAATTAACTCTTGGGGTAATTCTACAGTGCGTATGGGTTTGTCATTTGTTAAAAACTTTTGTTCAGGCGGATGTATACCGCCGTGAAATTGCCAGAAATGGCCTTTTTTAATTCGCTCAATTATTGATTTCAAAACAGTCTCACTTAATCAAGTCGAGTAACAGGAATCGTGTTTAAATCCCATTGCCAATTTTGGGTGGTTGGCACAAGAGGTCTCATTTCAATGCAGTCTACCGGACAGGGGGCAACACATAAATCGCAACCAGTACATTCGTCTACAATTATAGTATGCATTTGCTTGGCCGCTCCTAAAATAGCATCTACAGGGCATGCTTGAATACACTTAGTGCAACCGATGCAATCTTCCTCAATGATAAACGCTACCTTAGGATTGTTATCTTGCTCATGACTTTCATTTAATGGTTGTACATCTACCCCCATTAGTTCGGCAATCTTTTTAATGGTGTCATCACCACCTGGAGCGCACTTGTTAATGGCTTCGCCTTCAGCAACCGCCTTTGCATAGGGTTTACAACCAGGGTAACCACATTGACCACATTGAGTTTGTGGTAACATATCGTCAATTTGCTCTGCTAGTGGGTCGCCTTTAACTTTGTATTTAATCGAAGCATAACCAAGTAAGGCACCAAATAGTGAAGCCATGGTGCCCAGTACCAAGATGGCAATAATTGTTGTCATTAAAATTTTACCAAACCTGAAAAGCCCATAAAGGCTAACGACATCAAACCAGCAGTAATCATAGCAATAGCTGGACCTTTAAACGGTTTTGGTATGTCAGCATTAACGAGTCTTTCTCGCATTGCTGAAAACATAATCAATACTAGAGAAAATCCTGTCGCAGCACCGAATCCATAAATTATTGATTCAAAAAAATTGTGTTGCTCTTTTATATTGAGAAGGGCTACACCTAACACCGCACAATTTGTAGTGATTAATGGTAAGAATATGCCTAATAAACGATATAAATTTGCACTGGTTTTATGAACAACCATTTCAGTAAACTGCACAACAACAGCAATAACTAAAATAAACGTCATCGTAGTTAAGTACTCAAGAGAAAGTGGTACAAGAATATAGTTACTGATCAAATAGCTTAATAAAGAAGCAAGAGTCATCACAAAGGTCGTCGCAAAAGACATCCCAATTGCAGTTTCAGTGCGAGACGAAACACCCATAAAAGGGCACAAACCTAAAAACTGTACTAAGACAAAGTTGTTAACAAGTACAGTACCAATAAGTAGCAGTAAATAATCAGTCATTTATTTTATAAGGTGTAATGAAGTTGGTATTATTATCCGCCTTTATTAATCAATAAACAACGGGTTAGTTGTAGGGGTATTATTAGTTTGAGTTGATAATATTTATAAAACGCCAGTTATGTACCTTAATAGCGTTTTAATTACTTATAAAAGTATCGTTATTGTGTGATGGGGGCTCAGGTTTGTCTATATAAAAACCCTGACAATCATCAAAAATGATTAGTTGGTTTATAGTTGCCCATCTTTGGTAACAACTTAGCCTAGTTTTACTTGTAGGTATTATCAACCACTTATTGGGCTAATGCCATTATCACACTTTAGTGTCGACTAGTTTCATTGTTAATAGGTTGATTTAAATGAAACTGACTGATTGTTGAAGCGCAGGCGGTAAAAATCAAACCTATAAAAATTTTCTTAATAATACTTCTTAATAATAATTGAGGAATATGCATAATAAACTAGCGTACTCCAAAAAACACATGAGACTCCTAAATATCCCCACAACACCCTTGCTATACTAATAACTCGTAAATTAAATGTAAAAATGTGTTTTTTATATTGGTTGTTGGCGAAATTAGTAACTTATTTGTTATTTAACCTTGCGCTTATTTTTTGGTGTCTATATAATCCTCGGAGCTTAGATGTAGCGAGAGTACACTGAAAAATTTTGAAAGATTTTCTGGATAAATTTGACTCCTGTTATATATTATCGTTTGTAGCTTAAATGCTATTAATTGATACACATAGGGTTCAGTGATACAAGCCCCTAGTGAAAGGGGCTTTTTTGTGGGTGGGTTTTAATATAACGGGTTCTGTGAAGATTATATGAGATCAATTACATAACAGAAGTAGTGCTCAAGCTCGATACCCTTTTTTTGTTTGGTTTTTTATAATGAAGGTAATAGTTAACAGCTTTACCGATTGGAGATATACGATTGGCTAAATTTGAACAAAAATTAACTGACATGCTAAGGCCTGCTGTTGAAGAAGTTGGCAAAGAACTGCTCGGCTGTGAATTTATCAGTGCGGGCAATCATTCAGTTTTACGTTTGTTTATTGATCATGAAAACGGCATAGAAGTTGATGACTGTGCAGAAGTTAGTCGTCAAGTAGGTGCTATTTTGGATGTTGAAGACCCCATCAGCTCAGAGTACAACCTAGAAGTTTCATCTCCAGGCTTAGATCGCCCTTTATTTGAAATGTCACAATTTCAAGCTGTTATTGGTGAAACTATAAATGTTAAATTGTCGATACCACTTAATGGCCGTCGTAAATTTAAAGGAAAATTACAAACTATTGAGAATGACACTCTGGTTGTTTTACTTGATGGTGAAGAATACGAACTTATTTTCAGTAATGTTGACAAGGCTAACCTTGTTTACAATTTTGACAAATAATCGATTGAATTAATCTTGATAAATAATTACAGATAAAGGCAAAGTATCATGAGTAAGGAAATATTACTGGTTGTAGATGCTGTTTCTAATGAAAAAGCATTACCTCGTGAGAGTATTTTTGAAGCAATGGAAACTGCTTTAGAAACTGCCACTAAGAAAAAATATGATGGCGATATCGCTGTTCGTGTATGTATTGATCGCAGTTCTGGTGAGTTTGATACTTTTCGTCGTTGGTTAGTTGTTAGTGATGATCATGAAATGGAAAATTCATATGCTGAAATAACTTTATCAGCTGCTCAATATGGTGATGTTGATATAGGTTTAGGTGATTTTTTTGAAGAACAAATTAAATCAGTCACTTTTGATCGAGTTACCACACAAACCGCTAAACAAGTTATTGTACAAAAAATTCGTGAAGCAGAACGAGCGTTAATTGTTGATGCTTATCAAGAACAAATTGGTGAGTTAGTCACAGGTGTCGTTAAAAAAGCGAGTCGAGATAGCGTGATTTTAGATTTAGGTAACAATGCAGAAGCGATTATCTATCGTGATGATATGTTGCCACGTGAAAATTTCCGCCCGGGTGACCGTGTTCGTGGTTTGTTATACGAAATCAAACCGGAAGCTCGTGGAGCTCAGTTATTTGTGAGCCGTACTAAACCTGAAATGTTAATTGAACTTTTCAGCATTGAAGTGCCAGAAATTGGTGAAGAAATGTTAGAAATTAAAGGGGCTGCTCGAGACCCCGGTTCTCGCGCTAAAATTGCGGTTAAAAGTAATGATAAACGAATTGACCCTGTCGGTGCTTGTGTTGGGATGCGTGGTTCACGTGTTCAAGCAGTATCGGGAGAATTAGGTGGTGAACGAGTTGATATCGTCTTATATGACGATAATCCCGCACAATTTGTTATTAATGCGATGTCTCCTGCTGAAGTTGCTTCGATCATTGTTGATGAAGATAAAGGGACAATGGATATTGCCGTTGAAGAAAGTAACTTAGCTATGGCTATTGGCCGTAGCGGTCAAAACATTCGTTTGGCTAGTCAGTTAACTGGCTGGGTATTGAATGTGATGACAGTGAGTGATATGAACGAGAAACATCAAGCTGAAAATGATAAAGTGATTACTTTATTCACCGATAAACTTGATATTGACGATGACTTCGCTGGCATGTTGGCGGAAGAAGGTTTTACTTCATTAGAAGAAATTGCTTTTGTTCCTGTTGCCGAATTATTAGGAATTGATGGTTTAGATGAAGAGATTGTTGAAGCTTTAAGAGAACGAGCTAAAGAAGCTATTACTACACAGGCCTTAGCCAGTGAAGAATCACTCGAAGCTGCAGAGCCTGCAGCCGATTTATTAGCTCTTGAAGGTTTAGAACGTCACTTGGCTTTTGTACTTGCCAGTCGAGGTGTTATCACTCTTGAAGACTTGGCTGAGCAAGGTGTAGATGAAATTTCTGATATTGAAGAATTAGATGAAACCAAAGCGGGTGAGCTTATTATGGCTGCTCGTAATATTTGTTGGTTTAATGAAGAATAATTTCCCCGGGAGAAAATCATAGATGTCAAACGTAACAGTTGAAGATCTAGCTAAAGAAATCGGAACACCGGTGGATCGTTTGATTAGCCAGTTGGCTGATTCAGGCGTGAAGAAAATGGTAACTGATTCAGTAACGCAAGAAGAAAAAGAAGCCTTGTTAGAACATCTAAAAAAACAACATGGTGATGATTCTACTGCGAAACCTAACAAATTGACGCTTAACCGAAAAACTAAATCTACTTTAGTGCTTGGTCATGGCAGCAAAGCTAAATCAGTACAAGTTGAAGTTCGCAAAAAACGCACTTATGTAAAACGCAGTGATGTTGAATTACAACAAATTGCTGAAGCTGAAGAAAAAGAAGCAGCAGAAGTTATTGAAAAAGCAGAAGCCGATGCCGCAGCTAAAGCGTTGGCGGAGGCTAAAGAAGTTGTCAATGCTAAAGCAGTGGCCATAGCTAAAGCAGAAGCTGCAGCCGAAGCTGCTGAAAAAGCTAAAGCAGAAGCTGCTGAAAAAGCTAAACATGCAGCTGTAGCTAAAGCTAAAGATATCAAAGAAGGAAAAATTGCACCTGAGCCAGTTAAAATAGCTGAATCAGAAGAAGCAAAAGCTCTACGTTTACAACAAGAAAAAGAAGTAGCGGCTAAAATTGAAGCTGAAGCGAAAGAAGCTGCTGAGGCTGCTCGTAAACTTGCTGAAGAAAATGAAGGACGCTGGAAAGAACAAGAGGCTGAGCGCAAAGCAAAAGAGCAAGAAGTTGTACATTTAACATCGTCTAAATATGCACAAGAAGCCGAAGATAAAAATGATTCCGCTGATGAGGGGGCTCGTCGTCGCCGTAAGAAAAAAGGTGCACAAGATAAATCCCCACGCGGTACTAAAGGTAAAGCTAAGGGCAAATTATCCTTAAATGCACCAGAGAGTTTAAAGCATGGCTTTACTAAACCTGTTGAAACAAAAGTGCAAGAGATTCGTATAGGTGAAACCATTTCTGTTGCTGAACTTGCTAATAAAATGGCTAAAAAAGGTGCTGAAGTTGTTAAAGCCATGTTTAAAATGGGCTCAATGGCTACGATTAACCAAGTTATTGATCAAGAAACTGCTGCATTAGTGTCAGAAGAAATGGGTTTTAACGTTGTCATTGTTAAAGAAAATGCACTTGAAGATGCTGTGTTAGCAGATCGTGATGATTCAGGTGAAGCTATTACTCGTGCACCTGTTGTTACTATTATGGGTCATGTTGACCATGGTAAAACTTCATTACTTGATCATATTCGTGAAGCGAAAGTTGCCGATGGTGAAGCCGGTGGTATAACTCAGCATATTGGCGCTTATCATGTAGAAACTGGTCACGGGATGATTACTTTCTTGGATACGCCGGGTCATGCTGCGTTTACTGCTATGCGTTCTCGCGGTGCTAAAGCAACTGATATTATTATTATTGTTGTGGCCGCTGACGATGGTGTAATGCCACAAACTATTGAAGCAATACAGCATGCTAAAGCATCAGATGCCCCCATTATCATAGCTGTTAATAAAATGGATAAAGAAGGGGCTGATCCAGACCGTGTTAAAAGCGAATTATC
>Ga0307492_10001188_pt1 | contig 10815 bp, 7 predicted proteins | sample SI3LmetaG_FD_202365 | JGI IMG/M metagenome (GOLD analysis project Ga0307492, IMG submission 202365) | Sea-ice brine microbial communities from Beaufort Sea near Barrow, Alaska, United States - SI3L | ecosystem: Environmental > Aquatic > Marine > Coastal | place: USA: Alaska | collected 2017-05-06
ATAACGCAGGATCTTGAGTCGAAAAACCAGGATCGTTAACCAATATAACAACCGTTTTTCCTTTAACGTCGATGCCTTCGTAATCATTCCAGTTGTACTCTGGCGCATTAACACCATAACCAACAAAGGAGAGGAACCGCTGTTTTAGTTCACAAACACAGTTACACCTGACAACACACCTTGACAGGTAAGGTTCGAGAACCCATATTAAGTACATGTAATTCACTTAGGGACTGGAATAATGTATGGTTTGATCAGCTACAACGCACAAGAAAATAATAAACAATGTTGGACGGTGTTAAATCAATCGTTAGGCATTACGCCAACTTACGCTATCATATATTCAACATTCAAACTATCTAAGCGAGCGACTGCGACCCAACGTCGACACATGACAGCTATTTGCCAGTTTTATGAGTACCTTTATTTAAAGCACAATGACTCATTCGAAACTATTTTCAAATCAAATGGCTTGCGTGGTTTGATACATGAACTTGATGGGTTTTCTGCTTATTTGGATACGGGTAGAAAAGGCGTTAACATTGTTGCTTTCATAGTTACAGACGATGACAATAATGTAGAGACAAGCCGTGTGCGTATCGAAGATTTATTTATCTTTCTCAGATATTTAAACAATCGTTACACCACAGCTAAATACGACAATACTTTTACGACAAAAGGTATTGCGCGTGAGCAGACCGCTATTAATTTTTTGCTGCGCGATAAACGAGATGATCTTACTTCATCGGCATCAAAGCGAAAAATATCAGCAGTGAACGAAGAATATAAAAGCCTAACACCTTTTCAGTGTACTGCATTCTTAGAAACCATATATCCATCAACCCCAAAAAAAGAGAACGAAAAAAATCCCTTTTCCACTATGGTAATCAGTTTCAGAAATTATCTTATTTGCACCTTAGCGCTTGATTATGGGCTTCGAAGAGGCGAAATCAACCTACTGGAAACTGATTCGTTTAAGCCTGCTTTGCACAATCTAGATGGCATAACAACGTATTACATTGTCGTGACTAATTGTGAGGGTGAAGGGGAAGCCGAAGGTCGAATAAAAACTGATGATTCACATCGAACGTTAAAGATCACTGAGGAGCACTATCACTTACTGTGTCACTATGTAAACCAATTTAGATTAAAACGTATTAAACATCCTGATGGCTCGGAAGAAACTGAAGAGTGTGATAGCTCGATCCTGTTTTTGTCAAGTCAAAAGCCAAAAGCCCTTACTTTGCGTATGTTTAACAAAATATTCACCACTCTAACCAAGGCACTGCATCAGCATTTTCCTGATGACATTGCCAATCCAAAATCGATGGAATACTTACGGTCTTTATTCCCACACTTATTACGGCACACTTGGGCTGTTGCCCAGCTTCATCATCTTGTGAACGAACTAGGGATGTCAATCACCGATGCAAAAGATCTACTTCGGATAAATGGCGGTTGGTCAATTAAGAGTGTAATGCCAGATCACTACGGGCGCAGATTTTTGGCCGATACCGCCAATGCTGCAAACTTGAGACATATATTACAAGGAAATGATAATGCTAGCAGTTAAGTTCAACAATCAACGTAATGCCGATAGTACCTCAGCAGAATGGGAAGCCTTTATATCTGGCTTGAGCCATAAGCGACTTATTCAATTTAATGCCGCTGTTCATGGCGATACTGTTCGACTGGACACGCATTTGGAAGTATGGTCCCTTCGTTCCAGTGGAATGCTGAAAACGTTCGACTTTACGCGCATTGATGATACAAGGGTTCGACCCCTTGTTAGGTGGTTGCTGGTTAAATTCTTAGCAAGTTATTCCGTAGAACGAGCGTATTCTTGCTTTAAGTTATTTACCAATAAAGGCTGGACACTTGAGGATTTAACGTTACCGTCACTGTATCAAAAGTTGGAATTATGTCGCAATGAAAAGGATGGCTACTCAATAACTGAATTTGGTATCATCAAGCGACTGGCTGATTTCTTGATCAGCAATGAAGCGCCCGGTACAGAGATTGAAGATCTATACGATCTGGAACAAGAGGTTTCTGGCATGAGTGCTAATCTAATGGGGTATTACGACATGGATGTGCGTCTTAGTCCGTTGGAGAACCAGTTTATTCTAACCCATTCAACCCACGATACCGAATATATCGCACGCCTGCACTACATCGAACTGCGTGATTTTGTACTACTTCGATTGTGTTATGAAATTGGTTTACGCCCCATCCAGCTTTTTCGGCTATCCCACGCCGATTTTCAATCAGTCACCGGGCAGTATTTCTCCATTAGGCGGCCCTGGGCTAAACGGGGTAGAGCGAATGACCATATAAAGGGAACGGATAAGCTGGCAATTAGCCCGGAACTAGGTATGGCAATTCAAACACTCATTGCACAGCAAAATAATCAATCCGAGCAATTGCTACAAAATGAAGATGGATCTGACTTTCGAAAACTAAGGGGGCCTGGAAGTATCAATAACACGCTAGCCCGTTGGGGAGCCGAAGACATTTCCAAAACGCCCTATGATTTCAGGCATAATATGGCTCATCGCATGGTCGCAGCAGGCTCATCCGCATCTGAAATCGCCTATATGCTCGGGCACACGAGCCTTGGGGCGGCAAAACACTACATTGCGGCTAGTCCTTCCATTAGTTTATTACGAGAAAAGGCATTGGGCCGAAATAATACTTATGGCTCGTTAGTGGCTTTGCTAACGGGTGAAATTACCCTGCCTGAAAACTGGCAAGGTGAAACCGTTATGGGTCGTGTCGGTGATGAATTGGCAACAGGCATTGGTGGTTGCGATGCAACAGACTGTGAATATGTGCCAGTACATAATTGTTATGGCTGTAATGACTTCCAGCCCTTCGAAGATGGCCATCATAATGCAGTACTAGATGCACTAAGTAATGAAGCGTCTAAAATCATTGTTATTTCCGATAGCACGCGGCAATCAGCAATGAATCCAGCCATGACCCAGCTAGAAGGAACGATGGAGCAAGTCAAAGCGGTCATTTCACGCTGTCGTACTTGCCAAGGAGATCGAAATGCTAAGTAATATCAAGAGCTTCAATGCTATCATTACGCAGGCAAAAAAGCACTATGCAAGCCTAAATACTGCGCAAAACTGGGAGGCGGATACTTGGCTATCTAAAGGTGACCTAGAGGGAAATGCAGAAAAAGCCACTTTAGACTTCGCAAAATGCCTTGGACCAAACTTCAGTGTCCACATCATCGACAACCGCCATTATATCAATTGGTGTAAAGCGATACTCATAAATAATGCCTCAACGCATTCATTTCAAACTTTGCAATCGAACCTTGTACACTTCAAACACTTGCACCAGGCGCTATTGCAGGAAAAGGGAGAAGCTAATCCCTGGTTGCTCGATGACGCGGTATTAACTCGATTAGAGGCTAACCTGCTAGCAATCGGCTTTAAGGCTCTAGGCAAGTGTTTGACTTTTAACTTAAATCACATGAGGCACCTAATTCGTGAAGGGGTTATTCCTGTGGGTATCACCTTCGAAAATAAGCATAAGAATCAGAGAACATCGGAATTGAAAAAATTGAATCGTAGGCGTAAAAAAGCGGCATCGATTGATGATAACGAACGTGATAATGAAGATGCACTCATCTCAATGAAAGCGCTAAATTCACTGGTTTGGTTAACTTTCAATGTCACAAATGGCTGGGAACAATTTGCTCTCCGACTTTATCATATTTTGATGGTGACCGGATTTCGAATTGGTGAGTTACTCCGAGTAACCCATGATGCGTTGGTGTGTGTCGATGAAATCAATGAATCCACTGGCAAACCAATACTTATCGAAAAATTGGATAAGCATGGCCGTGTTATTTTAGATGAAAACGGCAAACCTGAGCTTGAACCCCAACTCATTTGGGGGATTCGATATCATCCGCAAAAAGGTCACATCGCGACCTATAAATGGTTAGATAAAACCTCTGCCCCGCTTGTTATAGCGGCATTCGAATTTATTAACAAGCAAACATTGGTATGTCGAGAGCAACTTAAGCATTTAGAATTACATCCAAACAAACCCATCCGGTGGCAAAGCGATGACATCACTTTTAGAGAGTTTAATCAGCACTTTATCACCCTGAATAACGATCCGGGAGAAAGTGTGATTCGCACATTTACATTTAAGATGAGAAAAGCCGGGATAGAACCATCGAAAATGATTGTCGATACGGTAAGATTAACACCAAATCCCAGACCCACGAGGCTACCTCTGCAACCCGTTTACCGCTTGGTCGATCTGAATCGCCATTATTCTCAGACGGTTGGCAAGGAGCACGAGTCGCTTATTCGTTTCGGCATGGGCGAGAAGGGAAACCGAAAACAAACAATCAGGCTAAAAAAATCAGATCTTTTGTGTGTTTTTCCTCATGGCGCATTAGGACAACTGAGGGGGAAATCCTCTATATCACACCTGTATCCAACTGATTTACGTCTAAACGTTTTATCGATTTTTTTTGGTCAACCACTTAAACAGAGCCTTAACACTGCCTCTATTTTTCATCGCTACGGGCTGACTGAAGAAGACGGATCAAGCATCCAGATAAAGTCGCATATGCCCCGTCATCAATTAAATACCTTTTTAGCCTTAGCTGATGTGGCAGAGCATCAACAGGCGCTGATCCTCGGTCGTAGTGATATTCAGCAAAATCGGGACTATCAGCATCTGAGTTTAAAAGATAAAACACGTTATCAGGTCACCTCAACTGAAAGCCTGGGAGAACGAGCCAAACGTGCTAAGCAAGTGATCGAAGTTACCGTCATCTCACCTGAGCCAGAAGACAGTTTATTGGCTGAACTGGGAGGGGCAGCAATGGGACCAACCCCGACGAAACTAGCGGTGCAACAAAGCATGCATGCATTTAACAAACCATCTGAGCATGTCGAATTTATGCAGCAAGCGTTGGAAGAAAATAATCTTTTAGGTGAGCTGCAAGATAGCTTCAACACCATCCGTGCAAAAGATGGCTTACAAGCCGCCAAAGAATTTATCGAAGTCCATGGGCGTAATTATCATATTGTTGTGAATGGTGCCTGCACCCGCAACTTAGCCTTGCATGGTTGCGACAAACAGATGCGCTGCCTTGATGATCAAGGCTGTTTTCATTTAATGATCACAGGTCGTCCCGGTGAGTTGGAAAGTATACAAGCAACCCATCAAAACCTGATGCTAAATGTCGCAAAAATGTCAATGTTAGAGCAAGCGGGTAAATTAAACTCAAGACGCAAGAAGGATGCCTTGGAAAAAGAAAAGCATAACTTGGCACAGATGGAGATTGTCTTGCGTAAAGCCGAGAATTTCAACGGATTTATTCCTTTGCGCGTATTCGATACAACGAATCGCTTGAATCAAATCGGGCCGAAGTTGACCGTGGTTGAAAGCTTTGCACAAGATCAGCGTAAATTATTAAAAGAGGAAGGAGCCAATGGCTAAAAATGCCCGTTCAATCAAGCTCGATAAAGCCATTGAAGCAGAGCTGAAAATTATGCTGACATTAGGGGTGGAAAAAGCCCCTATCTCGCCCACGACACTGCTTGCGCGATTAAAAGCCAAAGAAATTACCTCTGGTGGGCTTAGCACGTTAACTGCTAAAAATCGCAAAGACATGATCGCTGAATATCGTTATCAACAAATGTCTAACAGCGATATAAATGCAAGTGAGGTTAAACATAAATATGGCACAGTTGAATATTACAAAGCACGCAATCAAACGCTCATTGCCGAAGTCAGTGAGCTAAATAGCAAGTTAAGTAAAAATACCGCTGCACTGGTAGCAATCATCAAGATGGTAGAATCGACCACGCCGTTGAAAGTGGAATCTTTAATCAAAGGCCAAGATGAGGACCTCATGGATGATATACCTTATTAGGAGGAAACTAACTGATGCCTGAAAAAAAATTAACAACTGAAGAACTTGATCAGGTTGGTCTTGCAAGCATTGAGATGAACTGGAAAAACGAGCAAAAGCTAACCACGCTATTTCATCATTATGCGGAGCAAAAAGAGCCATTACCCGCTTATGGTGTTAACGACCAGGGCGATGCCGTTCCGAACCTCAGTATGCTAGCACGGCTTGGTAAAATCGTTCAGGGTAAGCAAGTTTTTAAACGTGTTTTTGCTCGTGAGATGCTTGATGCTGCGATCAAAAAATCTGGCATTGAAGACCTTTCCAAAAAGGAGGAAAAAAATGAGACTCAGATCGTGCGCAAGCATTTGCAAAGCAGTATCGATAAAGCCCGTCGCAATGCTAGTGATTCCGACGAAAAATTGAAATCAGCCTTAGTTAAAGTTGCGGCATTGACTGATGAAAACCAACGTCAATCCAAGGAAATTTCAACACTGAAAGCAAAGCTTGCTGAGGCCGACAGTCGAGCCGGGACTGCTGAGCGCCGAGTCATCCAAGGTAATCATCAAGAGCGCAATGCGCTAAAAAGGGTTTTTGGATAATGAAACTCAATTCTGCACCTTTTGACATCGAATTAATGGTCACTAGCCAGACGACTGGTATCAAAGGATCGCAGCTAATTCACGGTAAACACAACGGTAAACAGCACAGTGTCCTTGCACGATCATACGTATTGTCACGGGCAGTTCAACCCGGCGAATGGTGGCGCTTCACAGGTGAATGGGATACTGATCCGCGCTATCAAAATCAAGTCATTGCCAGTCATGGTGAACCCATTTCTGTCGAAGGAGAACGACTGAAACAGTACATCGTGCGCCACCCGCAGCTCCGAGTTGGTGAAGGAGCCACCCGCATTGGTGAAAAGACTTGGCTTGGAGCAATCCAAGCAGCAGAAGGTCCAGACCAGCTAGGCCAACTGCTCGACGCCAAAGACCATCAGGGTATACGTACACTCGGGGTGGGACGCTTAACGCACAATATCGAGCTGGTGTTGCGAAACTGGGCTGTGCTCAAAGGTGAATTAAAAGCAGTCAAGTTACTCGCGAAACATCAAATCGGTAAACGGCTGAGTAATCGACTCATCAAGCACTATGGCGAAACCTTGCCTGAGATACTGCTTGCTGATTGTTACAGAATTTTAGCATATGATCGCAACACCGAATCACTCTTTAATAGCTGCGAAAAAATAGCTGACGCGATGGAATATCGAAAAGATGATCCTCGCAGGTTGCAAGGCGCAGTAGATTTCATCCTCAATTACCGCCTCGATAAGTTTGGTCATACTGCAATCGAGCGTGAGACGCTACTTAAAGCTCTAATGAGACTGTTTAAGGATAATGACGTGGCTCAACGCGCTATCACGTCAGCATTGCTTACAGGAGTCGTACAAGAGGCACCTGAAGGGCTATTGCAGTCGCGTCCGTGTGCATTTGCAGAAGCGATGCTTGAAAAGCGTTTTGTTAACATGATCAAGAACCCCATAGATAAAGTTTTTGACAAACTATTAGCGACTAAAGTAGAGCAAGTCTACGCAATAGCTGAGAAGCCAAAGAAAAATGGCAAGCAAAATACCAAGATCGAATTAACAAATGAGCAAAAAATCGCGATCAAGCTACCATTCGAGAAGCAACTGTCGATCATTAATGGTGGCGCTGGAACGGGAAAAACGACAGTCATTTCCAGTGTGGTGAGACTAGCGCAAGCACTCAATATTCAAGTATTTCAGATGGCACTGAGCGGTCAAGCTGCTGCTGTCATGCGAAACTACAATGAAGATCATAATATCGATTGCGACTCTCGCACGATTCATTGGTATGTGATCCCGTTTGAAGTCGCTGAAGAGGCTATTGAAGAAGGCAAAGCTTATCGCGAACCTGAGGAATTCCCTTCAGATTGCCTGATCATCATTGATGAGACATCGATGGTAGATCTCTCGCTGATGAATCGTTTGCTATGCCGCTTGCCCGACACCGCGAGAATTCTGATGGTCGGTGATCCCAATCAAATTCCACCGATAGGTGCTGGCTTGGTGTTTCACTTGTTATGCGACAGCAAGCATGTGCCAATCGCTAAATTGGCAAAACCACACCGTAGCGCTGCTGAAACGGGAATACCATCTGCTGCGGACAGCGTAAGCAAAGGCATTTCGCCAAAGTTGCCTACCTTTGACCTGACTGCTCCAACACCTGATCACGGTGTCTTTTTTCTACCGACTCGCTTAGATAGAAGTGATCCACATTCATTAGCTAGGGTGATATTTCAGGTGGCTATCAAGCTCGGATTGGACAAAACGCAAGTGATCTCGACGCATCGTAAAAGCTCGAACAAGTGGGGGCCGATCCTTCAGTCTATTCATCACATCAATGACTACTTTCAATCACAACTGACAGCAAATAAAACACCCGTACTAAATGCTTGGGGCTTGAATGAGGGTGATCCGGTGATCGTCAGAAAAAACGTGACCGATGTAGGCGGAAATGGCTTCGATCTTTTCAATGGCAGTCTCGGTAAATTGGTATCTTCAACCGAGCATTACACGTTTACATTTAATGGCGAACAGCGAGATTTGGGCAACGAAGACATCGCGAAACTCGGCATCATGCTGGGCTATGCCTTAACTGTTCATTCGTTTCAGGGGAGCGCTGCGGAATGCGTTGTTATCGCAGTGACCAAATCGAATTTGTTGGAGCGCAGCTTGTTGTATACCGCCTTGACTCGCGCTAAAAAGACCGTGGTGTTCGTGGGTGATAAGCAAGCATTTAACGCTGCTATCGCAGCTAGCGCGAAGTGGGAAACGATTTTAACGGGTTTTAGCATTGATCGAAGTTTTAGTGAATCATAAGGAACACACTCATGATTAAACTGACAAAAGCTGCATTTCTTAGCTCAAATTCAATATAAATGGCTGATTGAAAATTTCAGACTGCTCTATTAGCGTTAATTGTTGGTAACTGAATATGAGTCGTTCAATACAAAAATAGGATTACTTTGCAGTAATCCTATTGGTTCTTATCCGTCTCTTAAGTGTACGGTTTTGCTGACATTAGACACTGGTTATTCTTTAGGTCAACTGATAGCCCAGCCTGTGTGAAAACTCATTATTGTAAGTTTTTACTATTGAGGCTTTATATCAGCTCTTTATAAGGCTTCGCGTAGCGAAGCCGATATTTATGAATATCCATGTTTTATATTTTTTATTCGTTCAAAATTACTGATATTGGCTCCTATTTGAAACATATTTGGGTCTTTTAAGGAAAGAGTTACCTCTTACGGCAACATCACTTCCTTCATCAACTTTTCTATTCCAAATATATTGAGCATTCTTTTTAAATTATACGCCAATACATGCAGGTTCAATTCTGTACTGACATTTTTAAACCCTCTTGTTAAAAGGTGCGTGGCTCCTGCCCACAACTTAATCGTACCAAAGGGATGTTCAACCGTTTGTTTTCGTTGAAGCATCGCATCAGGCGTTGCTTTGAGCAAGGCTTCCATTTTTTCCATATCAGCTTCATGGATCCAACGTCTCATTCTTCTTGGGTCTTTTTTAGAACGGGTACATTGGCTTCGGATAGTACAATTTTTACAAGCCATACCATTGAAGTAAATTTTGATATCTAACCCTCCTTCTATCGCATTGAATCGATGTTGAAGCTCATTGCCCGCAGGGCAAATATAAACATCATTATCTTCATTGTATTGAAACAGTGACTTGTTAAAAATTCCCTTCTTTTCTGAGCCTGATGTATCGGTTTTTGGTACAAGAGTCGATACACCTAAATCTTGAGTATCTTTAATATCTTGTCGGCTGTAATAACCTTTATCTGCCAATATTGTTGTAACACTTTTCCCCAACGCTTTAAGTGTCTGTTTGGTCATATTGCACAACTGGCCTCTATCTGTTGTATTGGTGACTTCGTGAGCAACAATTAAATGATGTTTCGTATCGACAGCGCTTTGTATGTTATAGCAAATCGCTCGTGTCATGCCCTGTGTTTTCATCAAGCGAGAATCAGGGTCGACTGTTGATACTTGTTTATCAGGATGATTATTGACGGCTAATTCCATCTCTTTTAGTTCAACGAGGTGTTGTTTTAAGAAATCTAATTTAGATTCAATATTAGCAATGTATTGTGATGTGTTCTCTTGTGAATCTGACTGTTCAAGCTTCAAAAAATAATTATTAATATGCTTTTCTACTCGCTCAATATGAGACTTCATTTTACTTGGAGTGTAGTTTTTATCTTTGTTGTTGGATGCCTTAAACTTACTACCATCTATAGCAACAGTCGCTTCACTAAACATATTGAATTTATGGCACATTTGAACGAAGGTTTTACAGGTGTTTTTAATTCCACTGTGGTTATCTTTTCTAAAGTCAGCAATCGTTTTAAAGTCTGGAGATAAACGCTCCGTGAGCCACATAAGTTCAACATTACGTTGTGTTTCTCGCTCTAGACAGCGTGATGACTGAATTCGGTTTAAATAACCATAGATATAAATCTTGAGTAATATGGCGGGGTGATAACCAGGTCGGCCAGTTGCTTTAGATTGAACACCTTTGAAACCAAGGTTTTCTAAATCTAAACCATCGACAAATACATCAATTACTCTAACAGGATTTTCTTTAGCGACAAAATCTTCAAGCATTTCTGGAAAGAGGGTTGCTTGGGAGCGAGATAAACCTTTAATATGACGTGACATACAGCCAACATATAATCAATTAACCTAATGAATATTATAGCAAATATTGAGTGATATATTATCTTGTTTTGAGATTGATTGATCATAAGTATCCGGTGCTTATTCGAAAAAGTGATCAAAACGTTTTCACACAGGCTGGGCTAGCAGTTGACCTAAAG
>Ga0307492_10001189_pt1 | contig 10811 bp, 10 predicted proteins | sample SI3LmetaG_FD_202365 | JGI IMG/M metagenome (GOLD analysis project Ga0307492, IMG submission 202365) | Sea-ice brine microbial communities from Beaufort Sea near Barrow, Alaska, United States - SI3L | ecosystem: Environmental > Aquatic > Marine > Coastal | place: USA: Alaska | collected 2017-05-06
GGATCATAGGGCCCCGGGCAGCGCCAGCCCCCCGTATGCTCGGCGGAAAAGCCCCATTGCCCATAATAGTCGAGATCGCCGATCAGCATTTGCGGTAGCGGCGCCTGCGGGTCGATAGCGCCGAGAGCGGTGGCGATCAGCGCCTTGCCGAAGCCTTCGCCCTGCCGCCCCGGCATTACCGCCACCGGGCCGACCATCAGTAGCGGATGGGCGCGGCCACCGTCCCGCGTCAGCGCCACCGACCAGAGCTGGATCGTGCCGACGAGATAGTCCGCCTCGTCGAGCGCCGCGAAGCTGAGGCCGGGCAGCCAGTCCATTCCCTCGCGGATGCGATAGGCAGTGCGGGTGCGGCGATCCGCGCCGAAGGCGGCGTCGAGCAGGGCTTCGACCAGGGCGGGATCGACGGCGGAGAGGGGCAGGATGGTGGCCATTGGGGCAGGCGCGTTAGGGTGGGCCGGCGCGATCCGCAATCGCCCCGCTGCCGCTTCGAGACGCTTGCTCAGGCATTAGCCATCGCAAGCTCCTCGGCGCGAACGGGAAAACACAAATTCCGTTCGTCCTGAGGAGCGAGGACGAATGTCCGAGCGTCTCGAAGGATGTGGTCTCATGCGGGCGTCAGCCGCAGCAGGCGCGCGCCTTCCTTGTCCTCGAGCAGCAGGATCGAGCCGTCGGGCGCTTCGACGACCTCGCGGATGCGGCGCTCCATCGGGTGACGGGCGACCTCGCGCCCGCTCTCGCCGTCGAAGGCGACGCGCACCAGCACGGTCGGGCTCATCCCGCCGACGATCGCCTGGCCCTTCCACGCCTCGAACAGCTTGCCCGAGTAGACGATGAAATCGCCTGGCGCGATCACCGGGTTCCAGCTCATCGCGGGCGCGGCTAACTCGGGCCGGGTCGAATGCGGCGGGATGACCTTGCCGTCATAGTGATCGCCCTCGGACACGATCGGCCAGCCGTAGTTGGCGCCCTTCTTCACCAGGTTGATCTCGTCGCCGCCCGCGGGCCCGTGCTCGAGGCCCCACAGCCGCCCCGAGGCGTCGAAGGCGAGGCCGAGCACATTGCGGTGGCCCCAGCTCCAGATATCCTGCGCCTTGCCGGCCTGGCCGGCGAAGGGATTGCCCGCGGCGGGCGTGCCGTCGAGGTTGAGCCGGACGATCGAGCCGAGGTTGTTGCTGGTGTCCTGCGCCGGGTCCATCTTCTGACGGTCGCCGCTGGCGACGAACAGGTACCGACCGTCGGGACTGATCGCGAGGCGGTGCGAATAGTGCCCTCGTCCCGTGACCTTGGGCTGGCGCCAGATGACCTGGAGTCCCTCGATCCGGCAGGACATCTCCTCGCCGCAGACCAGCCGCCCGCGCCCCACCGCCGCGCCGCGCGTGTCGCCGGCTCCCGCTTCGGCCCAGCTCAGATACACCGCGCGCGTGCCGACCGCGGCGCCTGCTTCGGCGGGCAGGAAGGCGATGTCGCCGAGCCCGCCCTGGCCGCCGTGATCGACCGTGGGGGCCCCGGTCACGGTGCCGCCGCGCTTGCTCGCCATGTCGAACCACTTGATCGCACCTGCCTTTTCGGTGACGAACAGCATCCGCGTACCCGGCGCGAAGGCGGCGGCCCAAGGCTCGTCGAACCGCGCCAGCTCCTCGGCGGCGAAAGCGACCCCGCTCTCCGCGCCCGAGGATGCCGGCGTCGAGACCGGCGCGCTATCCCCCGGCGAGGAGGCGCCGCAGCTTGCGAGCAGCGCGAGCGGGGATAGGATGGCGGCGGTGAGCGAGAGTTTTGTCATGCTGGCGGGAATGCCCGAAGCCGGGCTCGGTGCCAAGGAGATCGTCATCGGCATCGACGAAGCCGGGCGCGGACCCTTGGCGGGGCCGGTCGTGGCGGCGGCCGTGGTGCTGTGCCGCCCCTGCGTGCCGGGGCTCGACGATTCGAAGAAGCTGACCCGCGAGCAGCGCGCCGCGCTCGAGCCGCGCATCCGCCGCCGCTGCGCCTACGGCATCGGCGTGGTGGAGGTCGAGGATATCGACCGGATCAACATCTTCCAGGCCACGATGTGGGCGATGACCATGGCGGTGGTGCGCCTGGTCGGGGCGCGAGCCCGACGCGGTGCTGGTCGACGGCAATCTCACTCCGCACGGCCGCCAGCCGGACTGGCGCTGGCCGGCGCGCGCCATCGTCGGCGGGGACGCCAGCCAGCGCTGCATCTCGGCGGCCTCGATCCTGGCCAAGGAACACCGCGACCGGATCATGCGCGAACACCACCTCGCCCACCCGCATTACGGGTGGTCGACCAACATGGGCTATGGCACGCCCGAGCATCTGACCGCGCTGCGGCGGCATGGACCGACCCCGCTCCATCGCCGCAGCTTCGCTCCGGTCGCGCAGCTCGAACTGATCTAAATCCTTTCCGCCTGCCCCGTCATCCCCGCGAAAGCGGGGATCCAGTCGCGTCTCGGGCGCTTCGGACCGACTGGATCCCCGCTTTCGCGGGGATGACAAGAAAGCAGCGGGGATGACAAGAAAGCAGACGAGCTGTTGGCTCGGGATATGTCGTTCGACGAACGGCATGCGCCGTTCATCCAGGCGACAGGTTTACAGCCGTAGTCGCATGTCTACAGCCGTAGTCGATGAGTCGGTCAAGACGCCACGAACTATGCGCCGGGAGGACAGCGATGGCGAAACGCGGGGAAGCGGTCGGCGAACGGATCTCCGAGGCCGAGCACGCGGTGATGGAAGCCTTGTGGGACGAAAGACCGCTGACCGCCGCCGATGTCTGCGATCGCGTTTGCGGGGCGCGCGCCTGGTCGATGCCCACGGTCAAGACGCTGCTGTCGCGCCTGGTCACCAAGGGCGCGGTTCGGACCGAGGCCGATGGCCGGCGGTTCCTCTATACCCCCACCATCGAGCGCTCCGATTACGTCGGCCACGAATCGCGCCGTCTGGTCGATCGGCTGTTCGGGGGGAGGCCCGCTTCGCTGTTCGCGCAGCTCGCCGAGAGCGAGGCGCTGACCGAGGATGACCTCGCCGAGATCGAGCGCTTGCTGAAGGAGCTGCGATCATGAGCGCCTTTCTCACCGACACGCTTGTCTGGACCGGCGCGCTGCTCGCGCTGGTTCTCCTGATCCGCCGTCCGGTCGCGGCGCTGTTCGGACCCAGGGCGGCCTATGCGCTGTGGGCGCTGCCGATGGCCCGGCTGCTGCTGCCGCCGCTGGTGCTGCCCGCCTGGATGGCGCCGGCGGCCGAACCCGCCGTGGACCCCGCTGTCATGCTGGCGGCGGACGACATGCTGGCGGCGACGATCGCGGAAGGCTCGCGCACGCTGGCCTCGGCGCGGGCCGCGCCCGCACCCTCGCTGTTCGACACGCTCGCCGGCTTCGACTGGGCGAGCGTCTTGCTACCGATCTGGCTGGCGGGCGCGGCGGTGTTCCTGGTCCGCCGCTATGCGCTCTATTTCCAGATGCGGCGCGAACTGCTGGAGACGGCGCGGCCGGTTGGCGAGGCGGGCCGCGTGCGGCTGGTCGAGACCCCCGCGGCGGACGGGCCCGTGGCGTTCGGCGTGCTCGACAGGGTCGTCGCGTTGCCGCCGGGCTTCATGGCTGTCCGCGACCGCGCCTCGCGCGATCTCGCGCTGGCGCATGAGCTGGCGCATCACCGCGGCCACGACCTCGTCTGCAACATGCTGGTCCAGCCGCTGTTCGCGCTCCACTGGTTCAATCCGCTCGCCGCGCTCGGCTGGCGCGCCCTGCGCCGCGACCAGGAGGCGGCCTGCGACGCCCGCGTGATCGCCTCCCAGCCGCGCGAGAGCCGCGCCGCCTATGCCGCGGTGATCGCCCGCTTCGCCACCCAGCCGCGCGACCGCGCGCGGCTCGCGCTCGCCGCGCCGATGGCTTGCCCGGTGCTGGGCGACCGTTCCATCGTTCAACGACTGAAGAGCCTTGCCATGACCGATATTTCCGCCCGCCGCCGCTGGTCGGGCCGTCTGTTGCTTACGGGCGCCGTGCTGGCGCTGCCGCTGACCGGGTCGATCGGCTACGCCCGGAGCGAGCCGGTGGCTCCGCCGCCGCCGCCCGCAGCGCCGGCTCCCCTGGCGCCGCCGGCCGCCGTCGCGCCGCCGGCGCCGCCAGCCGTGCCCAGAGTCACCGCCAGCGAGGATGGCGAGGTCCGCATCCTGCGCATCGAACGCGTCGGCACAGGCGACGGCAAGCAGCGCAAGGTCGAGCGGCGCATCATCCTCCGTCCCGGCTCCAATTTGATTCCCGAGGACCGTGCCAGGCTGGAGAAGGAGATGGGCGAGGGCAAGCGCGTCAAGCGCCAGGTCATCGTTCGCGACGGCGGATATGTTCGCGACGGCAGGGAGATGACCGCCGAGGAGCGCGCCGAGTTCGACCGGGACATGGCCGAAATGCGCAAGGATCTCGCCGAGATGCACAAGGAGCTGGGCGAAAGCCGTGGCCAGCTTCAGCGCGAACTGGACCGCGAGCTTGGGGAGCACAGCGAGCTCCAGAAGGAAATGCGCGAGAAGTTCGGCGCCAACAGCGAGTTCCGCCGCGAAATGCGGATTGCCATTGCCGAGGCCCACGCCGCCGCCCGGGCGGTGTCGCATGTCGCGGTCCGGGCCCCCCGCGTGGCGATACGCTGCGTCGCCGGGCAGAAGGGAATCACCGAAACGATCGTCAGCAAGGACGGCAAGCAGCAGATCTACGTGTGCAACTCGCTCGCCACGGCGGAGGCCAAGCGCGCCGTTGCGATCGCCCGCGCCGAGATCGCCCGCACCCGCGAGCTGACCGACCAGCAGCGCGCCGAGGCGCTGCGCTCGCTCGACGAGGCCGAGCGCGAGAACCGCGCGGACTGACGGGGACGAACCAGGCCGCCAGCCGCTATCGCCGCGCGCGGCCTATTTCCGCAACGCGACCGGCTGCTGCAGCGTGGCGGGCCCGGCCGGCCAGTTGCAGCCCCGCTGAACGCCGAGGCCCTTGAGAAAGCCGCGCCGGGTGGCGCCGGCGAAGATCGCGACCTGGAGCTGGCGTTCCGCGCTGGCGGCGCCGCTGGCCTCGCGGATCAGGCCTCGAAAGGGGATCAGCGAGCCGACCACGCTTTCCGCCACCTTGCCCGGCGTGACGCCGTTGCGCTGCGCTTCGCCGAGATCGAAATCGGGGCCGAGCAGCACGTCGAGCTCCCGCACCGCCGCGGAGACCGCCGTGCAGCTCGTCAGCCCCTCGGTGGCATAGGGATCGCGCGCGGCGGCCTGGAGCACCGGCGGGATACCGTCCTTCTTGAGATTGAGGTCGCGCAGCGGCGTCTCCGCCACCCGCCCGGCATCGGGCGAGCGGTCGGTGACCGGTTGCTGCTGTTGTCGCGCCCCGGATTGCGCCCCGGATTGCGCCCCGGATTGCGCGAAGGCAGGGCCGAACCCCGCCACCGCCAGCGCTCCGGCGATACAAGGCCCGGCGCTAGCCCCCCAGATTCGCGATCGCATCACACCTCCTGTCGGCCCCCTCGAGCCCCAGCCGCAGCGCCTGGCTGCGCTGGGCGCTGGTGCCGCGCCGCCGCCTCCGCTGGAGCGCACATCGATGTTGCCGGTGTCGAACGGGTTCAACCGCATGCCGTGTGACCCCTCATGGATTGACCGCGCCCCCACCATTGGCGATGGCGCGTGATGCAGCCTAACGGAGCGGAGGGTCAAATGTTTCTTGCCGGCAAGCGCGCGCTGGTCACCGGGTCGACCTCCGGCATCGGGCTCGCCATCGCGCGGGCGCTGCGCGCCGAGGGGGCGGAGGTGGTGCTCAACGGTTTCGGCGACGCGGCGGAGATCGCCATGCTGACCTCCGAGCTGGGCGCGAGCCATTCGGGCGCGGACCTGACCGATGCCGCGCGGATCGAAGCGATGATGGCCGAGGCCGGGCCGATCGACATCCTCGTCAACAATGCCGGGATGCAGCATGTCGCCCCCATCGAGGAGTTCCCGGTCGCCAAGTGGGACACCATCGTCGCGCTCAACCTCAGCGCCGCGTTCCACACCATCCGCCTCGCGCTGCCGGGAATGAAGGCGCGCGGCTGGGGGCGGATCGTCAACACCGCCAGCGCGCACAGCCTCGTCGCGAGCCCGTTCAAGAGCGCCTATGTCGCCGCCAAGCACGGGATCGCCGGCCTCACCAAGACGGTCGCGCTCGAAGCCGCCGCGCACGGCGTGACGGTGAACGCGATCAGCCCCGGCTATGTCTGGACCCCGCTAGTCGAGAACCAGATTCCCGACACCATGGCTGCCCGCGGGCTGACGCGCGAGCAGGTGATCGACGACGTGCTCCTCGCCAAGCAGCCGACCAAGAGCTTCGTCCAGCCCGAGGACATCGGCGCGCTGGCGGTGTTCCTGTGCCGCGAGGAAGCGCGCAACGTCAACGGCGCCAACTGGAGCATGGACGGCGGCTGGACCGCGGAATAGCCGCCCCGACTCAATTCCCACAGCAGGACAGGCGATGTCTCGAGTGACGAAGGGTCTTTCACAACATGCCGTCTCGTGCTACGCACACAAAGGTTCCGCCGGGTCGATTTCTGGCTCGAGAACGAGGACGGATGGGCGCTTCCTGCTGGGGAGGAAGCGTTGAAGTATGCGATTGCCCTGTGTGTTGCGCTAAGCTGCGCCATCGCGGCCCCGCCCGTGCGCGCCCAAGGCGAGCGTTTCGAGTTCCGCCAGTTCTTCGCCACCGGGTCGGCCGGTAGCCTGACCATCACCGGCAACTTCACCGGCGAGCTCGAGAACGGGCGGATCACCAGGATTTCGGACATTTACCTGTTCCGCGACGGCGTCCCCTTTCGCGGCAACGGCGCGCTCTACACCGCGCAGTTCGACCCGAAGACCCGGCGCTGGAGCCAGGGCGGCTATCTGAGTCTCGATGGCTCGGCCAACAACATCATGTTTGTCGATACCGATTATGGCGGGGGGGACGCGGGCTTTTTCAACTACTTCTATTCGGTCACCGGGATCGGCAACGCGACCTTCCAGCCTTCGTTCTACCGCTACCGGGTGCCGCAGACGACCCAGCTGGAGCTGTGGCAGGCGGCGGTGGCGGTACCGGAACCTTCGGCCTGGGCGCTGCTGGCGATCGGTTTCGGCGCCCTGGGCGCGGCGATGCGGCGGCGCCCCGCGTCACGCCCTCGCACGGCCTGAAACCGCGCGGCCCCGACCCCCTCCAAATCTAGGATTTCGCTCGCCGTGGCGGATCGATGGTCGGTGCGCGATCCGAGCCTTTCTCCTCCCCGTTCCGCATCTCCGCTCCCGCTCGTCCAAGGCGGTTTTTGTCTTCCCTGGACCATGTAACACCCGGTCCATGTCCTACATCTCGCTCCCCTAGCGCCCGCGACAAACCGTCGTTACATGGACCGCCACGAATCGCCCCCACGCACTCCAGACGCACCGGGGCCTGCGCAGGAAAGTGGCACCAATGGACATCCCCCTCGGCCTGACCTTCGACGACGTGCTGCTGCGTCCGGCCGAGAGCGCGATCCTGCCCTCGATGGCGGATACGGCGACCCGCTTTACCCGCGCGATCCGGCTCAACATCCCGGTCATCAGCGCCGCGATGGATACCGTGACCGAGGCCGACATGGCGATCGCCATGGCGCAGCTCGGCGGCATCGGCGTGCTCCACCGCAACATGGAGGTCGACGAGCAGGCTGCGGCGGTGCGCGCGGTCAAGCGTTACGAAAGCGGGATGGTGGTCAACCCGATCACCATCCAGCCCGACGCCACGCTGGGCGAGGCGCAGGCGATCATGGCCGCCAACCGCATCAGCGGCATCCCGGTCACCGACGGCTCGGGCCGGCTGTGCGGCATCCTCACCAACCGCGACGTGCGCTTCGCCGAGAACCCCGCGCAGCCGGTGCGCGAGCTGATGACCACCGAGAACCTCGCCACCGTGCCCCTCGGCACCGGGCAGGACGAGGCGCGGCGGTTGCTCCACGCGCGCCGGATCGAGAAGCTGCTGGTGGTCGATGGCGACGGCAAATGCGTCGGCCTGATCACCGTCAAGGACATCGAGAAGGCGGTCGCCTATCCCGACGCCACCAAGGACGAGAGCGGGCGGCTGCGCGTCGCCGCCGCGACCACCGTGGGCGACAAGGGCTTCGCGCGCACCGAGGCGCTGATCGACGCCGAGGTGGATGTGGTGGTGATCGACACCGCGCACGGCCACAACGTCGATGTCGCCAAGGCGGTCGAGCGGGTCAAGAAGCTGTCCAAGGCGGTGCAGGTGATCGCGGGCAATGTCGCCACCGGCGAGGCCACGAAGGCGCTGATCGATGCCGGGGCGGACGCGGTCAAGGTCGGCATCGGGCCCGGCTCGATCTGCACCACCCGGGTGGTCGCCGGCGTCGGGGTGCCGCAGCTGACCGCGATCATCGAATGCGCCGAGGCCGCGGCCAAGGCGGGCGTGCCGGTGATCGGCGATGGCGGCCTGAGGACAAGCGGCGACGCCGCCAAGGCGCTCGCCGCCGGGGCGAGCTGCGTGATGATCGGATCGATGCTGGCGGGCACCGACGAGGCGCCGGGCGAGATCTTCATTCACCACGGCCGCAGCTACAAGAGCTATCGCGGGATGGGGAGCATGGGCGCGATGGCGCGCGGCAGCGCCGACCGCTATTTCCAGCAGGACGTCCATGCACAGAAGCTGGTGCCCGAGGGGATCGAGGGCCAAGTGCCCTACAAGGGGCCGGCGAGCGCGGTGGTTCACCAGCTCGTGGGCGGGATCAAGGCGGCGATGGGCTATACCGGCAGCGCGACGATCGCGGACCTGCGCGCGCGCGGAAAGTTCGTGCGGATCACCGGCGCGGGCCTCGCCGAAAGCCACGTCCACGACGTCGCGATCACCCGCGAGGCGCCGAATTATCCGACGCGCTGAGCCCTCTCCAAGCTGCGCTAGCTCCCTGCGGGAGCAAGCTTCGCTATCCTCTCCCGTAAAGGGAGAGGATGATGGCCCGCCACTCCTCTCCCCTCGCGGGAGAGGATACGAAGCCTTGGCAGCTTGCTGCCTAGGCGAAGTTGGAGAGGGGCCGAGATGACCCCCGCCGCGCGCGTCCAGGCGGCGATCGAGGTGCTGGAGCTCGTCATCGATGCCGCCAAGGCGCAGGGCGCGCCCGCCGACCGCGTCCTGGCCGAATGGTTCAGGGCGCGCCGTTTCGCCGGGTCGAAGGATCGCCGCGCGATCCGCGAGCTGGTGTTCGCGGCGATCCGCGCCTGCGGTCCGGCGCCCGGCAGCGGTCGCGCCGCGATGCTGCGGCTGGCCCAGGAGGATGCCGCGCTTGCCGCCCTGTTCGACGGCTCCGGCTTCGGTCCCGCGGCGATCGCCGCAGGCGAGCCGGTCGCCGAGGGGGGCATCGCGCCCGAGTGGCTGGCCGAGCGCCTTTCCGCATCCGCCATCGCCGGGCCGGAGGCGGAGGCCTTGCTCGAGCGCGCGCCGCTCGACCTGCGGGTCAACACGCTCAAGACCATGCTGGGAGCCCTGCAGCTTCCCGGCGAGGCTGTTCCGACCGCCGCGCCGAATGGCTTGCGGCTCGCCCCCGGAACCCCGGTGGAGCAGTGGGACGCCTGGCGCGAGGGACTGATCGAGGTGCAGGACACCGGCTCGCAGCTCGCCTGTCTCGCGGTCGCCGCGCGGCCCGGCGAGACCGTGATCGATCTGTGCGCGGGCGGGGGCGGCAAGACCCTGGCGCTGGCGGCGGCGATGGAGAACCGCGGAAAGCTCGTCGCCAGCGATACCGACCGCCAGCGTCTTTCGCGCCTCGCCCCGCGCGCCGGGCGGGCCGGGGCGACGACGATCGAGACGCGGCTGCTCGATCCCGGCCGCGAGCTGGCAGCGCTGTCCGATGTCGCCGGTCAGGCCGATGCGGTGCTGGTCGATGCGCCGTGCTCGGGCACCGGCACCTGGCGGCGCAATCCGGAAGCCCGTTGGCGCCTGACGCCCGATGCGCTCGCGCGTCTCACGGCCTTGCAGGCGCGGCTGCTCGACCTTGCCGTCGGGTTGATCCGGCCCGGTGGGCGGGTGGTCTACGTGGTTTGCTCGCTGCTGGACGAAGAGGGCCCGGCGCGGTTCGATGCCTTCCTGGCGCGCCATTCGCGGCTGGCCGCGAGCGCCGTCCAATCGCCGCTCGGGACGAGGCGCGGGCAGGGAATGCGCTTGTCCCCGTTTCACGACGGCACGGACGGATTTTTCATCGCCTGTGCAACTTTAAGCTGATAATCGGCGTTGCTATGGCCGATCCGCCTGACCGCTCCCCTCGTTTGGAGACCTTGATGCGCTACGCTCCCGCCGCCGCCGCCCTATCGCTGGCCCTCGCACTGAGCGCGAGCGTGGGCTTTGCCGGACCGCGCAATCCCGCCCCGCAAGCTGTCTCGCTGCTGGCCGCGGGCGATGCGGCGCTGCGGGCGGGCGATACGCAGAGCGCGGTCGACGCCTTCGAGGCGGCGCTCACGGTCGATCCCGGCTACACGCCCATCCTCCTGCGGCTCGCCGAAGCGGCGCGGGCGAGCGAGCTTCAGGGCAAGGCGATCCGCTACTACCGCGAGGCCCTGGCGCGCGAGCCCAGGAATGTCGATGCGCTGGCGGGCGAGGGCGCCGCGCTCGCCGAGAAGGGCGCGCTCGCCAAGGCGCGCGAGAAACTGGCGCAGGTGGAGAAGGCCTGCGGCACGAACGACTGCGCCCCCGCACAGGCGCTCTTGGCCGCCATCGCCCGCGGTCCGGCCCCGCGCATAAAGACCGCCGAGGTGGTGCTTCCCGACGCCAAGCCGGCGCAGGCGAACTGACGCCTTCGCGTCAGACCAGCTC
>Ga0307492_10001190_pt1 | contig 10808 bp, 10 predicted proteins | sample SI3LmetaG_FD_202365 | JGI IMG/M metagenome (GOLD analysis project Ga0307492, IMG submission 202365) | Sea-ice brine microbial communities from Beaufort Sea near Barrow, Alaska, United States - SI3L | ecosystem: Environmental > Aquatic > Marine > Coastal | place: USA: Alaska | collected 2017-05-06
CAATAAGATTTATTGCTAAAAGGTTGGCGCTTAAATTGCCTGTTAACCTATATGCTTTAATTATATTTGCATTCTAAAAACAAAATGAAATGAAAAAAGTAATACTTCCAATTGCGATTATCGCAATCTTAAGTTCTTGTGGAGAAACAACAGAGCATGAAACAGTAAATACAACTCTCATTAATAATCCTATTACAGCAAGTGATGTTGAGGTGGATGAAGCTGAAATGCCATTTTTTGAATTTGTTGAAGAAATTAAAGAGTTTGGTGAAATCACTCAAGGAGAAGTCGTTTCTATGACTTTTAGGTTTAGAAATGTAGGTAAAAAAGACCTCATTATTTCTTCAGCGACAGGAAGTTGTGGTTGTACAGTTCCAGAATGGCCACAAGAACCAATTAAGCCTGGTGCAGAAGGAAAAATTGATGTAACATTCGATTCTAACGGAAAACAAGGAATGCAAAATAAAACCATTACATTGGTAGCCAATACGATTCCGAATACAAAAGTAATCGCAATAAAAGGAAGTGTGTTAGTACCTACAGCAGAGTAATATAAAATTAAAAAATAGATTAAAGATGAATAAATTAGGTATATTATTACAAATTCCTGCTGAAACAGCAGATGGTGGTCAGGGAATGATAACTCAAATAATGATGTTTGGAGCTATCTTTTTAGTGTTTTATTTTTTTATGATCAGACCACAAATGAAAAAAACCAAGGAAGCCAAACAATTTAAAGAGAGTTTAGTGAATGGAACTAAAGTGGTTACCATTGGCGGAGTTCATGGAAAAATTATGGAAGTAAAAGACGAAACGGTTATTATCGAAGTAGAAGGTGGTCATCGTTTAAAGTTAGATAAAGCCGCAATTGCAAAAGAATTTGCAGTGGAAGAAATCGCTAAAAAATAGTGGAGTGATTTTAAAAGGTCTATTCGGCTTAATTATAGGTAAAGCTTCCAGCAATAGGAAGCTTTACGTGTTTTTATTCTGTTTAAGTTTATCGATTTTCTTTTGGTTATTAAATGCGTTAAGTAAAACTTCCACTACAGAAGTGTTGTTTGAGGTAAGTTACGTCAATCAACCGATGAATAAGGTGATCTTAAATGAATTGCCTAAACAGTTAGCCATAAGAGTTAAAGGCTTTGGTTTTGATTTGATGGCTTATAAATTACGCTTAAGAAAATCAGTTGTGAAAGTTGATTTGTCGCCTTTAGAACGCTTGAATGATGAGGTTCAGAGTAGTACCTTGGCTTCAACCTCTTTTTCTAATACAATAGAAAATCAGATGGGAGAGCAGATAGAAATCAAAGCTATTTTTCCAGACTCTATTCTTTTTTTGTTGGATAAAAGAGTCGAAAAGAAAGTTGAAATTATAGCCAATACAACGCTTAATTTTAAAAAACAATTTCAACAGTACGGAAAAACGATTATTAAACCTGCAATTACTACAGTGTCTGGACCAGCTTCTATCTTAGATACACTTACCGAAGTTTATACATCAGAATTAATTGTAAATGATTTGGCAGAAACGATGACACAAAGCATTGGCTTTAGCACGGGTTACTCAGCAGGTAAGTTGCTCTTTCATCCCGAAAAAGTAGTGTTGCATATTCCTGTAGAAAAATTTACAGAAACAACAATAATGGTAAATGTAAAAGCGATTAATGTGCCTGATAGTCTAGAAATAAAACCAATTCCTCGTGAGGTGGAAGTCAAATTTTTAATTCCATTAAGTAAAATGTCAAGACTATCGAATGCAACCTTTAGTGCAGAGATAGATTACCATCAGATGAACGACAATTTTAATCATAAACTGAAAGTAGAGTTAACGCAATATCCAATCTATATTCAATCGCTTACTTTAAACCCTAGAAAAGTTGAGTACATCCTTAAAAAAAGAAAATAAAACGCCTTTAATTGTCGGACTAACAGGGGGTATTGGCGCTGGTAAATCTACCATAGCTAAAGTTTTTCAAGCTTTAAGTGTTCCTGTTTTTAATTCAGATAGAGAAGCCAAAAAATGCATTTCTCATGATGTTGAGGTAGTAAATGCAATAAAAAAGGAGTTTGGCAATGTTTATCAAAATGGAGAACTGGATAAGGTGAAGCTGGCAGAAATTGTTTTTAACGATGCTTCAGCTTTAGCGCAACTCAATAACATTGTTCATCCTAAAGTTGCCATTCTTTTTGAGGAATGGGTCGCTAAAAATAGTGCTGCTAAATTTTTAATAAAGGAAGCTGCAATATTAATTGAAAGTGGAGCCTATAAGAATATGGATAAAATTATTCTAGTAACAGCTCCTGAGTTAACTAGAATTGACCGTGTTCTTCGGAGAGATACTATTTCAGTAGAAAAAGTGAAACGTAGAATAAAGGCTCAAATCTCCGATGACGAAAAATTAGCATTTGCTGATTTTGTTATTGTTAATGACGATACCAAATTGGTTATTCCTCAGGTTTTAGAGATTTATGAGGAGTTCATGCATTCTTCGAAAAACAAGAAATCTAGAAAATAGAAAGAAAGTCATGAGGACGCTCTTTGTAGGAATTTCTTAAAATAAAAAAAAGAGTACACTCTATAACAGGGAGCAACAGCTCGTTAGAAACAGTCTGTTTTAAGGGTTTAATAGAGCCGCTAAGTGTTGATTTCTGGAGCAAAAAAAGCCTGAATAATTCAATTATTCAGGCTTTTTTATGAACAGCTTACTGTTTTTTTATTTTTTAGCTGCAGCTTTCTTCTCAGCAGAATTTTCAGCTGTTGCTGTAGCAACAAATGCTGCAGTCTTTTTTTTCTTTCTTGAAACACCGTAAGAACCCGATGAAATTTTCCCTTTTTTAGACTTTTGATCTCCTTTTCCCATGTGTAAAATTATTTTTTTTATAAATATCCAATCCCCAAAGATAAAAAAAAGAAGAGGGCTTTCAAAAAAAATAGGCATCAATTTTAAAGGATTTTATTCCGGTAAAAAATAGCATTCAAAAAAATTATTTTTTTGCTTAATTTCGCAAGAGTTAAGACGTAAAATTCATTTTTTTAGTTCTTAACCTATCTAAAATTAAATTGGCAATGAGCAACACTACATTAGAAAATACATCGGAAAAAATATCTAAAGATAAATTTAGAGATTCAGTTCTGTCGGATTATCGTTTGGCTTATATGAGTAGAGAAACTTCTTACTTAGGAAGACGAGAAGTGCTTACTGGTAAAGCAAAGTTTGGAATATTTGGAGATGGGAAAGAATTGCCTCAGATTGCTTTAGCCAAACAATTTAAGGATGGAGATTTTAGATCAGGTTACTACCGAGATCAAACCATCATGATGGCAATTGGTCAATTAACGATTCAACAGTTTTTTGCTCAATTGTATGCACATACCGATGTAGCTGCGGAGCCCGCTTCTGCAGGAAGATCCATGAATGGACACTTTGGTACTCGGAGTTTAAATGAAGATGGAAGCTGGAAAGATTTAACGAAGATGAAAAATTCATCCTCTGATATTTCCCCAACAGCAGGTCAAATGGCAAGATTATTAGGCTTAGGACAAGCCTCTAAAGTATATAGAAATAATAAAGAGTTAGCTTCTTTTACGAAGTTCTCTAATAAAGGGAATGAAGTGGCTTTTGGTACAATTGGTGACGCGAGTACTTCTGAAGGCGCTTTTTGGGAGACCATGAACGCCATGGGAGTGCTTCAAGTTCCCATTGTAATGTCGGTATGGGATGATGGTCAGGGAATTTCTGTTCCTAAAAAATATCAAACCACTAAAGAAAGCATTTCAGAAATATTAAAAGGGTTTCAGAGAGAAAACGGAAGTAATGGAATTGAAATTTTTAAAGTTAAAGCATGGGATTACCCAGCGTTAATAGAAACCTATGAAAAAGCAACAAAAATTGCCAGAGAAGAACATTGTCCAGTATTAGTTCATGTGGAGGAAGTTACTCAGCCCCAAGGACACTCAACATCAGGCTCTCATGAACGCTATAAAACAAAAGAAAGATTAGCGTGGGAAACTGAGTATTGTTGTGTTAAGAAATTTAAAGAGTGGATTATTGAAAATAAATTTGCAACAAAAGAAGAATTAGAAACCTTAGAAAAAGAAGCTAAAAAAGAAGTGTCTGCTCATAAGCGAAGCGCATGGGCGGCTTATTTAGATCCGATTAAAGAGGAGCAAAAAACAGTCGTAAGTTTCATAGAAAGTATTGCTATTGGAAGTGGAAATACACAGTTTATAAGGCCTTTAATTCTTGCTTTAAAAGGAAATGTTGAGCCGCTTAGAAAAGACATCATTTCAACAGCTAAAAAAGTGTTGAGAATTACACGAGAAGAAAAAATAGCCGCAAAAACGCCATTAGTAAATTGGTTAGCTGCTGCAGAAACTGAAAATTACGAGAGATATAACACGGCCTTGCTCTCTGAATTTGAAACTTCTCCGATGAAAGTTGCGGAAGTAAAGCCTGAACTTTCTGACAGTATGGAGGATGGAAGAATTATCTTAAGAGATAATTTTATTAAGATCTTTGAAAAATACCCTGAAGTCTTAACCTTTGGAGAGGATACAGGGAATATTGGAGGGGTAAATCAAAGTTTAGAAGGGTTACAAGAAAGATTTGGAGAGCTAAGAATCTCAGATACTGGAATTAGAGAGAATACAATTATAGGACAAGGAATAGGTATGGCTTTAAGAGGATTGCGACCCATTGCTGAAATTCAATATTTAGACTATTTATTGTATTGTATTCAAGTAATGAGTGATGATTTATCTACACTACAATACAGAACTAAAGGTGGACAAAAAGCCCCTTTAATTATTAGAACACGTGGACATCGTTTAGAAGGAATATGGCATTCAGGTTCCCCAATGGGAATGATAATAAATGCAGTAAGAGGAATGCATGTTTGTGTGCCGAGGAACTTGACTGATGCCGCTGGATTTTATAATACCTTATTGAAAGGAGATGATCCAGCATTAGTCATTGAACCTTTAAATGGCTATAGAACGAAAGAAAAAATGCCTACTAATTTAGGCGAGTTTACCACTCCTTTAGGTGTGCCAGAAGTGGTAACTTCGGGAGACGATATTACAATTGTTTCTTATGGATCTACTTGCAATATAGCTCAACAGGCTGTTCAACAATTGTTAGAAGTAGGCATCTCTGCAGAATTAATAGATATAAAAACATTGCTTCCATTTGATATTAATCATATGATTGCGGAATCTTTAGAAACGACGAACCGGTTGTTAATTGTTGATGAAGATGTGCCTGGAGGAGCTTCCGCTTATATTTTAGATAAAATATTGGTAGAACAAAAAGGCTATTTTCATTTAGATGCAGAACCAGTAACATTAGCTGCGAAGGCTCACCGAGCAGCTTATGGGTCTGATGGAGATTATTTTTCTAAACCCAATGTTGAAAATATTTTTGATACCGTGTATACGATCATGAATGAAGCGGATGCAGTGAAATACCCTTCAATTTATTAATGACCTGATCGGAGCGCTAGTTTTTCTAATGCCTCAGTTGTGATCGAGTGAGAGGACTCCTTAGAGAAATGTATCTTGGGTTGAGGTGCTGTTGCCCATCGATTTATTGAGTTTTTTGAATGGAAAAACTCCTGAAAAAAAGGCCGAAATAAGTTGAGCTTAATGAAATTATTTAGGTAAGATAAAGGGAATAAATAACTTGAAAAAGGAGTCGCACAATATTTATTCAATAAATACGTAATTTAGCTTATAATTGTACCATGTAGTAATGAAGCAGATCGTTTTCGTTTTTTTATTTTTAATTTCAATTTTGGGAAATTCCCAAATTGGAGGGTCTAATACCTATGAATTTTTAAATATTCCTGTTGCTGCGCGAGTAGCAAGTTTAGGAGGGAGTGTAATTGCTGTTAATGACAATGATCCAACACTATCGTTAGGGAATCCATCCTTACTCAATCAAGAAATGAATGGACTATTAACCTTCTCCTATTTAAATTATTTTGCAGACATCAACCATGGTTTTTTCTCCTTGGTAAAAGATTTTGATAAAGCAGGAACTTTTTCAGCTGGACTAAGGTATTTGGATTATGGCTCTTTTATAGAAACGGATGAAAGTGGTAACGAGTTGGGTAGCTTTTCTGCTGCCGAGTATGCATTTGTTTTAGGGTGGGGAAAAAAAATTGACTCTGTTTTTTCCGTTGGTGCAAATCTAAAGCCGATATACTCTAAGCTATATACCTATAGTTCTGTAGGATTGGCATTTGATTTTTCTGGAACTTATTACAATCAAAAAAGAGCATTTACTGCGGCAGTAGTTTTAAAAAATATTGGAGCTCAGTTAAGTCCTTATGTAGAAGGTGGAGAAAAAGAACCAATACCTTTTGAAATACAAGTGGGGCTCTCTAAAAAGTTAAAGCATGTTCCTTTTCGGTTTTCAATTGATTTGATTCAGTTGCAAAATTGGAACTTGTCGTATAATGATTCGATCTTAATTACAAACAATAATACCGCGCTGTCTGATGAAGAAAAAGCAGACAGAAATCGGACAAGTATTCTTAGTGAAGGATTTAGACACCTAGTCTTTGGAGGGGAGCTTGCACCCTCTAAAAGCTTTATGTTAAGAGTTGGTTTTAACTATAGAAGAAGAGCAGAATTAGCCCATGATGTAAAGCCCGGTTTAATTGGGTTGAGTTGGGGGGTAGGTTTTAGAATTAAGAAGTTTCACATTAGCTACGGCAGTGCAAAGTATCACTTAGCTGGCCCATCAAATCACTTTACAGTTTCTACAAATTTATCCTCGTATTATAAAAAAGGAAGAGGATCAAAAGTTCCGAAGAAAAAAAAAGATAAAAGAGACAAGAATAAGAAAAAAGGATAGTTTTTTCCGAACTTCACGATAACATGCCTAATTTTTACGCTTAAACTTTGTATACGATGGATACTTCTAAAACACGAAATTCAAGTAAAATTATTATTGCTATTGATGGTTATTCTTCATGTGGTAAAAGTACTTTAGCGAAGGAAATCGCTAGAGAAAAAGGATACATTTATGTAGATACTGGAGCAATGTATCGATCAATTGCACTTTACGCATTGCGCAATAAAATTATTTCAAGTACTCATTTCGACAAAGAGATGTTGATCGAAGCTTTACCAAAAATTAACGTTTCATTCTCCTACAATTCAACCTTAAGGGCTTCAGAAACTTTTTTGGATGGCGAAAATGTTGAGCAAGAAATTAGAGGAATTAAAGTATCTAGTCAGGTTAGTAAAGTGGCTCAAATTAAAGAAGTAAGAGAAAAGTTAATAGCTATTCAGAGAGAACTTGGAAGAGCTAAAGGATTGGTAATGGATGGAAGAGATATTGGCTCTGTAGTATTTCCAGAGGCTGAATTGAAAATATTTATGACAGCCAATCATACCGTTAGAGCAAAACGTAGGTTTGAGGAGTTGCAAGCAAAAAAAGATCCAATAGCTTATGAAACGGTTTTGGAGAATATTAACACCAGAGACCATGATGATACAAGCAGAACAGTAAATCCTCTTATTCAAGCTGAAGATGCTCTTGTAATTGATAATTCAGAATTAACAAAAGAGGAGCAATTCAAAATTGTTTTACAGCATATAAACGATAAAATTGCTTTGGTATAGGGGTTTTTGTTAAAAATTGATTCATTTCAACTTGTCTTAAAGAAGATTACAACAATAATAATTGGTAATTTTAAGGAATGATAAAAGAAGAAGGAAAGTCAATCAATACAATAGCTAACATCAAGATCGAAAGAGTAATCACATCAAAATTAGCACAGTTAGATTTTAATAATATTGAATTTGGGAAGCAATTTTCAGATCATATGTTTGTCGCAGACTATAAAGATGGAGAATGGAAAAACTTAGAAATTGTTCCTTATGCACCAATTTCTTTAAGTCCTGCATGTGCAGCTATTCACTACGGCCAGTCTGTTTTTGAAGGGATGAAAGCTTACAAAAACGAAGAAGAAGAAGTTTTTCTTTTTAGACCTGAACAAAATGCACGAAGAATTAATAAATCTGCAGCTAGATTGTGTATGCCAGAAATTCCAGAAGAATTATTTTTGGATGCAGTAAAAGAATTAATTAAGGTTGATGCAGCTTGGGTTCCTTCAGTTGAAGGATGTTCTTTATACATTAGACCCTGCTTATTTGCGAGTGAAGAACTTTTAGGCGTTAGACCTGCTGATTCGTATAAGTTTATCATCTTTACCTCTCCAGTTGGAGGATACTATCAAGATGAAGTTCATGTAAAAGTGGAAACAGAATATACTAGAGCTGCTGAAGGTGGAGTAGGTTATGCCAAAGCTGCAGGAAACTATGCTGCGGCTTTATATCCAGCTAAATTAGGACAAGAACAAGGCTACAATCAGTTAATTTGGACGGATGCTAAGGAGCATAAGTATATTGAAGAATCAGGAACCATGAATGTGATGTTTCATATTGGGGATAAATTAATTACTCCTTTTACCGATTTAAAAACCACTTTACCAGGTATCACTAGAGACAGTGTTTTAACCTTGGCGAGAGAACTTGGAATTACCGTAGAAGAAAGAAAAGTATCTGTTGCTGAGGTGGTTGAAGCCATTGAAAATGGAACATTAAAAGATGCTTTTGGTACAGGTACTGCGGCTACCTTAGCTCCAATTTCTTCGATCACTTACAATGAACATAGAATGGAATTGCCTGCGTTAGAAACTAGAGCATTATCTATAGAAATAGGGCAATTAATACAAGACCTTAAGCGGGGTAAAATTGAAGATACACACGGTTGGATTGTTCGCGTTTAATGTTATTCTAACTAAAAAAAAATGGTCTTCACAATGTGAAGACCATTTTTTTTATCATGTCCCAGCCTATTTTTAGACCTAAAAAAAGCGCCAGGAATGAAGATCGGTTTTTAAAAATACGTTAAGAATTTAGCGGTCTAATGACACTCTTTTGTTAACGTAGTTTCAATAGCCAATTCTACTGTACTCCAAGTTTTTGATACGCCATCAGCACCTGTGTGTAAAGCTTCACAAATTTTGTTTAAAGAAGCAACTGCCGTTTCAGCACCAAAATCTATCAGGTCAATTTCTCCAGTCAATTTAATTGTAGCATCTTCAACAGTGTAATTTAAAACCGTTTCTTTTTCAACATTATTTAAGGTGAGGTAAACATTACATGTACCTGATTTATTATCCCCTTCAGCGCTTTTTACCTGGCCTAGAATAAGATCGGTAGTCTTCATCGCTCCAAAGAACGACGTCACAATTTTCTTGTCTCTATCTTCATTCGCCGTATTGGTGCTCGCAGTAGGAATGTTGAATTTAATTGTTGGTAAGAGATCAGTAATCTTAGTTGATTTTTCCCCTGCAGTAACATTTACTTCATCAAACTGGCCACCAACAGCAACCTTCTCAGAAGTTTTAAAAGCAGTCCATCTAACTTGAGATCCTGCATTGGCATCATAAGAATAAAAACAAATTGCTTCCTTATTTTGTGGAGTTGCATCTAAATTGGCTTCAGTATTTTCTTGGTTACCACAAGAGTGAATAGTAAAGGCAGCAAATACGGCTATCGGTAAAAATATTTTTCTCATTATTGGTTTTGTTAAGTGAGCTGCAAAGCTAAGAGATTATTGAGAATAAAAAAAGCCTCAATCTTAAGATTGAGGCTTTGATTTAAATAAGTAGTATTACCCTAAAAATGGGTATTTGTAATCTTCAGCAGGAACCAAGTTTTCCTTAAAAGTTCTAGGACTAACCCACCTAACTAAGTTTAAGTAAGAACCCGCTTTATCATTTGTTCCAGATCCACGAGCACCACCAAAAGGTTGTTGCCCTACAACAGCACCAGTTGGCCTGTCATTAATGTAGAAATTCCCAGCAGCATTTTTTAATTTGTCAGCTGCAGTCATTATCGCATAACGCTCTCTTGCAAATACAGCTCCAGTTAACGCGTAATTAGAAGTGTCGTCTAAAATTTCTAAAGTCTCCTCATATTGATCTTCATCGTAAACATAGATGGTAACAACAGGCCCAAAAATTTCTTCACACATGGTTCTGAATTTTGGATTAGTTGTTAAAATTACTGTTGGCTCAATAAAGTAACCTACAGATTTATCATAACCACCACCAGCGATAATTTCAGCATCATCCTGTTCTTTGGCATAATCAATAAATCCGGCAATTTTATCAAAACTTCTTTCATCAATAACTGCATTTATAAAGTTGCTAAAATCTTCAGGTGATCCCATTTTCATAGAAGCAACGTCTGCTTTAACATACTCTAAAATTTCATCAGAAAGATTAGAAGGTAAATAAACTCGTGAAGAAGCAGAACATTTTTGTCCTTGGAATTCAAATGAACCTCTTACAATTCCTGTGGAAACTTGTTTTGCAACAGCCGATTTGTGAGCAATAATAAAATCTTTACCACCAGTTTCACCAACAATTCTTGGGTAAGATCTGTAATTACCAATGTTATTTCCTATTTCTTTCCATAAATGTTGGAAAACAGCAGTAGATCCTGTAAAGTGCAATCCTGCAAAATCTCTATTTTTAAATACCACATCTCCAGCAGTAGGGCCATCAGCATAAACAATGTTGATTACACCATCTGGTAAACCCGCAGCTTTAAATAACTCCATGATTACTTGTGCAGAGTAAATTTGAGTGTCAGATGGTTTCCATACCACAACGTTTCCCATCATTGCTGGTGCAGCACATAAGTTCGCACAAATAGAAGTAAAGTTAAATGGGGTTATCGCAAAAACAAAACCTTCCAAAGGTCTATACTCTAACCTATTCCA